>Ga0187777_10000131_pt1 | contig 55886 bp, 50 predicted proteins | sample 1015_Q2_SP5_10_M_FD_132416 | JGI IMG/M metagenome (GOLD analysis project Ga0187777, IMG submission 132416) | Tropical peat soil microbial communities from peatlands in Department of Meta, Colombia - 1015_Q2_SP5_10_MG | ecosystem: Environmental > Terrestrial > Soil > Wetlands > Peat | place... | reverse complement strand
GTGATTCCGCTGTTTTGTTCGCGCTTCCTCAAGGCTGTCCCTCACGCCGCTGCCGCGCACAAGCATGAGGAATATGAGCTGGAGCCGACAACGCCCGAAGACCAGTCGTGGTGGAGTCGTTTCAATGCCGGCTTCAACCGGATGTTCAACAAGCTCCTGGATTACTACGAATATTGGGTGCGTCGTGCCGTGAAGCGGCCTGGTTGGACGGTACTGGCTTTGACCGGTGTTTTCGTGGCGAGCTTTGCGATCTATCCCCTGATCGGCCTGGCGTTCTTCCCGCGAACCGATGCAGGCCAATTCACCATCAACATGAAGGTTCCCACCGGGACTCGCATCGAAGTCACGGAACAATATGTTGCCAAGATAGAGGACTTGATCCGGCAGACCGTGCTACCCAAGGATCTCAAGAGAATCGTCGCCAACATTGGCGTGGTTCCGGACTTTTCCTCGCTGTACACCACGAACTCCGGCCCGTACACCGCGACCGTCCAGGTAGCCTTGAACGAACCCCATAAGCTGAGCAGCTTCGAATACATGGACCGCGTGAAGGACCGGATGGCGAAGCAATACCCTGACATCCGCACCTTCTTCTCCAGCGGGTCCATGGTGGACGCTATTTTGAATATGGGTATGCCCGCGCCCATCGATGTCCAGGTGAGCAGCCCTGATCTCAAGCAGATTTATGAAATCGCCCAGAATCTGGCGACGCGCATCCGGGAGGTACCCGGCGTTGGCCAGATTTATATCCCTCAGGATATGAACTACCCAGCCTTGCGGCTGGATGTGGACCGTGTGCACGCGGGTGAGTTAGGGCTGACGCAGAAAGATGTGGTGGATAACGTAATTACGGCTCTTAATTCCAACTACATGATTGCGCCGAATTACTGGGTTGATCGCAAGAGCGGTAACGACTATTACCTGACGGTGCAATTCTTCGAACAGGGCAAAGGCGCCATTCACAACGCGGTCGACCTGGGACAGATTCCTTTGCGCGATCCGGATGGCAGCGGCTCAATGAGCTGCGGCCCAACCTCCGCAGGTGGCCCAGCCCGGCCCGCAGGAACAAGGTGGGCATGCGGCGGGATGGGAAGACCGATCACCGTCCTCAACAATGTTGTGAAGGTGAAGCAGGTTGAGACGCCGACCGAAGTTGACCACTATCAAATTCAGCGCGCGGTCGATCTCTACGTCACCCCCAAAGGAGAAGATCTTGGGCGCGTGACCAGCGCCATTCGTGAGATTGTCGACCACACCACCGTTCCGGGGAACGTGCGCGTCAACCTGCGGGGCATGGTCCAGGGCATGAACGCATCGTTCAAGAGCTTTGCCCTGGGATTCACGATCTCGTTCATCCTCTTGTTCCTGATCCTGACCGCTCAATTCAAGTCGTTCATCGATCCCTTCCTGATCATGCTGGCTATCCCCATGGGATTTGTGGGCGTGCTGATTATCTTGCCCCTCACTCATAGCACCTTGAACGTTATGTCGCTGGTGGGCGTGCTGATGTTGGTGGGCATCGCGGACTCTAACAGTATTCTCATCGTGGATTTTGCCCACAATCTGCAAAAACAGGGATTGTCAGCCGCCGATGCGGCAATTACTGCGTGCCGCGTACGTCTGCGTCCCATCCTGATGACTTCCCTGGCCACCATCCTCGGCCTGCTCCCGATGGCGCTGAAGCTGGGGACGGGAGCGGAGCAGTACACCCCCATGGCGCGCGCCATTATTGGCGGCCTGACGTCCTCAGTCCTCCTGACTATTTTCATCGTACCGGCGGCGTATGTGCTGGTTTACGGGCGCAAGCAGAAGAACGAGGCGGTAACAGCGCCAGAGGCGGCGGAATGAGCCAGGGGCAAATACGTAGCAATTCTCGCCAGCCAATTCGGCGCGAGGAGGCGCAATAAACAAATGAGGCACAGTCGCTGCTTGCTGTTATCCATCGCCGTCGTCCTGTCCTCGTGCGCGGCAGTCGCGCAGACTCCTGCGCCCACGCTGCAGAAACTGACCCTCAAGCAAGCCGAGAACATCGCCATCACGAATCATCCGCAGATTCAGGCGGCGACGTTTATCGCGGCTGCGGCGAAAGAGGTGAATACCGAGGTCCGCTCGGCGTACTTTCCGCAGGTGTATGGCAGCGCGACTGGCGTGGACACCAATCAGACGGGGGCGCGTGTGGCGGCGGGGGAACTGAACAGCCCCCGCGTCTTCCAGAAGTTCGCCACCGGCCTTGCCGTTGGCCAGCTCATTACCGATTTTGGGCGCACCCACGAGCTCAGCCGCTCTGCGGGACTGCGCACCAACGCAGAGCAGGCAGGGGTCGTGGTGACGCGGGCCGACGTCCTGCTGGCGGTGGACCAGGCATACTTCCGCACCCTGAAAGCGCAGGCTGTACTCAGGGTTGCACAACAAACGGTGCAGGAGCGGCAGACCGTCACCGACCGTGTGAACGCCCTCGCCCAGGCCAAGCTGAAATCCGGGCTCGACGTCAGCTTCGCCGAAGTCAATCTCGGCCAGGCCCGGCTGCTGCTGGTGCAGGCGCAGAACGAGGTCAAGGCCGCTTATGCGGAGCTCACCCGCGCTCTGGGCTATTCCGATGAACGGGAGTACGAGCTGGCCGAAGAACCTCTGCCTCCCGTGGCTCCGCCCGAGGTTCTTCCGCTGATTGCGGAAGCCTTTCGTGAGCGGCCCGAACTGGTGCGTCAGCGGTTCCTGGTAGAGTCGGCACACGCTTTCGCGCTGGCGGAGCGGGACCTTTATTTCCCCACCATCAGCGCTCTCGGGGTGGCGGGATTGGTCCCCGAGGGAGATTCTTCGCAATTCCGCAGCTCCTATGCAGCCGGCGGGGTTAACGTCAACATCCCCGTGTTCAACGGCAAGCTTTTTACCGCACGCTACGCCGAAGCCAATTTGCGCACGCAAGCGGAAGATCAGCGGCTGCGCGATCTGGAGAGCGTGGTGGCGCGCGAAGTTCGCGTCGCCTGGCTGGATGTGATTACCGCATACCAGCGGCTCGACCTCACTACCCAGATCCTCGGAGAGGCCAAGCTGGCGCTCGACCTGGCCGATGCCCGCTACAAGCTGGGCCTGAGTTCGATCGTCGAGCTGGAGCAGGCCCAGCTTAACGAGACCTCGGCCGCCATCGACGAGGCGAGCGCCAAGTACGACTGCTCGGCACGGACGGCAGCGTTGAACTACGCGATCGGCTTGCTCCGCTGAATCTCAGCCGCGCGCCGTGGCGCTCGCCTCTTATCGCTGCGACACGTCTTTGACGTTTCTTTACAAGTCTTTACCCGTCTGGGTCGCAGCGCATGGTTAAATAAGCGCAGTGCTCCCTGACATCGTCGGCCACCTTGGGGGTTTGTCATGCTGAGACGCCTGGCAATTGGCGTTATGTTGTCGCTTTTTTCTGTGCTGCTGATAGCGCAGGACAGTCCGCCCAAACCCACCCCCGGCCAGGCGCAAGGCGATCCGGCGCAGCCCGGCCCGAACCGGCGTGGCTGGGAGGGCCGCTTTCAGGGAGTGGCGGGCACTATCACCGCTATCGAAAAGAACAAGCTCTCGTTAAAGGCGCTGGATGGCAGGGCCGTCACCGTCAACCTCACGGATGATACCCGTTATCGCAAAGACCGGCAGCCGGCCACGCTGGCGGACTTCAAAGTCGGTGACACGGTGATGGTGGGCGGCGATCCGGCCGGAGAGAACGCCTGGAATGCCCGCTTCGTCAGCTCACGCTCCGGCGGAGACGCGGAGATGCGCGAGGCCCTGGGTAAGCGCTTCATCGCCGGTGAGATCAAGTCGATTGAAGGGACTAGCCTGACCATCCTGCGTGTCGACGGCGAGACCCAAACCATCCAGGTAGATGAGAACACGTCATTTCGCAAACAGGGCGAAAGCATCACGCTTGCTGACTTCAAGCCCGGCGACCACGTCTTCGGCCGCGGCGAGCTGAAGAACGGGACCTTCATTGCCGCCGTGCTCAATGCGGGCGACCCCCAGCAGATGGGGATGCCGCGCCCAGGAAACACGCCTGATCGCCACTGAGGCATGATGTCCGCTTCGGCGATCCCGGCGCTCTCTGATTTCAAGTCTTTCTCGATGCGCGCCCGCCTGCTCAGCGCCCAGATCCGCCTGCGCGTTAGTCTGTTCGTTTTCCTCGTTCTCTGCCTGCCCGCGTCAGCACAGACCGAAGCTGCAGGCGCTCCGACTCCCACGGCCGGCGGTGACATCAGCGGTGTCGTCAAGTCCGGAAACATGCCTTTACCCGGAGTCACAATTTCCGCGGCCAACACTCTCACTGGCCAGAGGGTCATCACCTCGACCGCCGAAGATGGCAGCTACTCGCTACACGTGGCGGCCAACGGCCGCTACGTTGTGCGCGCTGAGATGGCCGCATTTGCCGCCGCAACGCACGAAGTCGTGATCCATGCCCAGAACCGCAGCGGGCGTGCCGATTTCGACCTGGTGCTTCTCTCGCGCGCGCAGCAGCAACAGCAACAGGCTGCAGCGCAACAGCAACATCAGGCTGCTACTGGTTCCGGCCGGGGATTCCAGAGCCTGTCCGTCATGCAGTCGGAATTCGGCCCCGGTTCTGAAAACGGCGGCTTCAATGGCGGCGAGCAGAGCTTGCCCTCTGGACTTCAGGTTCCGGGCATGTCGCCGGAATCGGCGACCGAATCTGTCTCCATCACCGGAAATACCGCTAACCCAGGCTGGTCGGGCCTGAGCAGCGACGAACTCCGCCAGCGCGTTCAGGAGATGCGCGAGCAGCCGGGTGGATTGTTCGGAGGTGGTCCCGGCGGTTTCGGCGGTGGCGGAGGGCCAGGTGGCGGTGGTGGCGGGTTCGGCCGTGGTGGTGGCGGCCCGTTCATGCTTGGCGGCGGCCGCGGCCGCTACAACTTCAATCAACCGCACGGATCCATCTATTACCGCGGGGATGATTCAGCGCTGGACGCTTCTCCCTTTTCCCTGACCGGCGTTCCTCAGCAGAAGCCTTCCTATCAGCAGAACACCTTTGGGGGCTCGCTGGGCGGGCCGCTGAACATCCCCAAGATATACAACGGCGGCCAGAAGACGTTCTTCTTCGTCAACTACAACGGCTCCCGCGCCGACCAGCCCTACGACGCTTTCGCCACGGTGCCCACATGCGAAGAGCGCAACGGAGATTTTTCCGCATTATCAACCGTCATCTACGATCCCACCACCATGCAGCCATTTCCCGGCAAGAAGATTGCCAACGTCGCCAATTCGAGTATCTGTCCCGTTGCCGGTGCTCCAGTTCCGGCCGGGATCAGTCCGCAAGCCTGGGCCCTGGAACAATACATCCCTCAGCCCAACTTGTCCGGCAGCACGGTCAAGAATTTTCACTTCATCACCGCAACCACCAACAATCTGGACGATTTGAACGTGCGCGTTATCCGCACTTTTGGCAAGGCCACGCTGGGACGGCGTGGAGGCGGCGGGCGCGGCGCCGGAGGCGGGCGCAACAACCTGAACGTCGGATTTCACTATCACGCGACGGAAACCAACCTCACCAATCCCTTTCCCTCAGTCGGCGGCACAACAACCGTGCGCAGCTTCGACATTCCGGTCGGATACGTGCGCTCTTTCGGCAAGCTGACCAACAACTTCCGTTTTGATTTCAACCGCAACCGCATCCGCACGCAGAATCTCTACGCGTTCAATACCAACGTTGCGCAGCTCGCGAAGGTCAACCTGGAGGTCAATGGCGTATCCCCCAGTGCTTTCGACTATGGCATTCCCAATCTCGGGTTCTCGGACTTGTCCAGTCTGAATGACATCAATCCTCTGCTGCGGCGCGATCAGACCTTCACTTTCTCTGACACCATGATCTGGAGCCACGGCAAGCACACCTGGCGCTGGGGAGGCGACTTCCGCCGTATCCAGATCAACCCCATGACTGACAGCAACCCGCGCGGCAGCTTTACCTTCACCGGGGTAAACACGGCCCAGCTGGTTATGTGCGGCACCATGAACGCGCCTGCCTGCCCCAATCCTGCTTCGCCCCAGCTGGTTGCGCTGCCGGGCACAGGCTTTGATTTTGCTGACTTTCTGCTGGGACTGCCGCAGTTGACGTCGCTGCAGTTTGGCACCAACAACTATCATTTCCGCGGGAATTCCTGGGACCTGTTTGCGCAAGATGAATGGCGCGTCCGCGGAAACCTGACCCTGAACATCGGCCTGCGCTATGAGTATGTTTCGCCCTTTACGGAAATCAACAACCTGATCGCGAATCTGCTGATCGCCAGCCTGACTACCAGCTCGATTACAGTGAAGCGCGTTTTGCCTGGTGCTCCCGGCGTTCCCACATCGCTGGTTCACCCCGATCGCGACGGTTTTGCGCCCCGCGTGGGCATCGCCTGGAAGCCGTTCGCGAAGACCGTAGTCCGCGCCGGCTACGGCATCAATTACAACACCAGCGCGTACTCGACCATCGTCCAGCAGCTCGCCTTTCAGCCGCCATTCACTATGGTCCAAACCAATCGGGAATGTTTGCCGGGGTCCCCTCCGGCACAGTGCACTTCGCTTGTGCCGAATCCTACGCTGGCCAATGGATTCGCGTCTTCGGTCTCTTCTTCCACGATCACCAACAATTACGGCGTGAACCCCAACTATCGCATGGGATACGTCCAGATCTGGAATCTCAACATCCAGCGGGAGCTGAAAGGAGACGTCCTGCTGAACGTGGATTACACCGGCACCAAGGGCACACACCTGGACGTGCTCGAGGCTCCCAACCGCAATACTAGCGGCACGGGACTCCTCAACGATAGCCAGCCCATCTTCAACTTTCAGACTTCCGCGGCCAATTCCATCGCTCATGCAGGAAGCCTGCGCGTGCGCAAGCGGCTGCGGCACGGCATTTCGATCGGCGGCACGTACACCTATTCCAAATCCATCGACGATGCTTCTACGATCGGCGGCGGAGCCACCGTTGTTGCCCAGAACGCCTTCAATCTGGCCGGCGAGCGCGGTCTCTCCAGCTTCGACCAGCGGCACCGCTTTGTCGCCGATTATCTGATCGAACTGCCGTTCGGCCACGACAAGCGCTGGCTGGCCAGCAAGGGCCTGGCGCGCGATATCCTTGGCGACTGGCAGTGGAGTGGCGACTGGACCATCGCCTCGGGAATGCCGTTCAGCCCACAGGTGATCGGCAATTTCGGCGAAGTCAATAGCGGCACCAACGGAACGCTGCGTCCGGACCTCACCGGCCAGCCCATTGCCCTCGCTAATCCTTCCGTATTGGAGTGGTTTAACACCGCCGCCTTCACCGTCCCGCCCGCGGGAGGCTTCGGCGATGCTGGCCGCAACAGCATCGAGGGCCCGGGTACCTTCCTGTTCGATATGGCGTTCACCAAAGTCGTCCCGCTGGGTGACGTCCGTGTGCTGGAATTCCGCGCCCAGATGACCAATATCTTCAACACCCCGCAGTTCACCGGCATCGATACCAATGTAAACTCCCCCACGTTCGGCCAGGTCACAAGTGCTGGTTCCATGCGTAAGATCCAGATGCAGGCGCGTTTTCGGTTCTGATATGCGACAGCTCGCTCCAAGGCGCTCACGGAAACTGCTTGCGACAGTGCTTTGCGGCGTGTTACTGGCAGGCTCCGTCCCGGCACAACAGTCTCCGGAGACCTCCTACACCTTCAAGGCCCGCAGCGAACTGGTGCTGGTCAACGTCACCGCGCGCGACAAAAAGGGGAACCTGGTCCGCGACCTAACCGCCGACGACTTTACGGTGCTCGAAGACGGCAAGCAGCAGAAGGTCCTGTCGTTCGACATCGAGAACACTGATGCGGTCCCCGAAGCCGCCGCTGGTCCGGAACAGACTAACGTCCTCAGCGCGCTGAAGCCCCGCACAGAGGCTAAACCCACGGTGGTCTCGCCCGCGCAACTGGCGCTGAAGGACCGCCGTCTGCTCATCCTTTTCTTCGACCTGAGCGCGATGCAGCCCGACGAGATCGATCGCTCCACAACGGCCGCACAGAAGTATGTTGATCAGCAGATGGCCCCCGCCGACCTGGTGTCGGTCGTCTCCCTCGGCAGCGGGGTGCGCGTTGAACAGGACTTCACCAGCGACCGCGCCCTGCTCAAGCAGGCGCTGGATCGGTTGAATCCTTCCTCCGGCGCCGGCTTCGAAGAAGGCTCGACCGGCGCCACCGAAGGCACGCCCGATACTGGCCAGCCCTTCACCGTGGACGATACTGAATACAACATCTTCAATACCGATCGCCGCCTGGAAGCTTTGCGCACGGTGGCTGATGCGCTTTCGCGCGTCGATCAGAAGAAGTCGCTGGTTTACTTCTCCAGCGGCATGGACCGCACCGGGATCGAGAACCAGTCGGAGCTGCGTACGGCCATCAACGCTGCCGTGCGCGCCAACATGGCCATCTACACCCTGGACATCCGCGGCCTGCAGGCGCTGGTCCCGGGCGGCGAGGCGCAGTCGGCCAGCCTGCGCGGCACCGCGCCCTACTCTGGCCGCGCCACCATGAACGCGCTGAATTCCAACTTCACTACCCAGGAAACGCTGGTCACGCTGGCCGGCGACACCGGCGGCCGCGCCATCCTCGACACCAACGATTTTGGCCAGGTCTTCAAACGAGTGCAGGAAGACACGTCGTCGTATTACATGCTGGGTTATCACAGCACGAATCCCGCGCGTGACGGCAAGTTTCGCCGCATCGTGGTGCGGGTCCGACGCTCCGATCTCAAGCTCGAGTATCGCCGCGGGTATTACGCGCCCGCCGATTTCCAGCACTCCAACCGTGCGGACCGCGAGCTTCAGTTGGAGCAGGAGCTGGCTTCCGATCTGCCTACTACTGATCTACCCGTCTATCTTGCGACCGGCTATTTCCGCCTGGCGGACAACAAGTTCTTCGTGCCCATCTCGCTGGTGGTTCCAGGGCGTGAAATCCCGTTCACTCACGGCGGCAACCAGGACCGCGCTACCCTGGACGTCATTGGGGCGGTCACCGACAGCGGCAATAAACGGCCGATTACTTCGCTGCGCGACACCGTCAAATTCAACGTGCAGGGGTCGCAGGAGGTGCGGCGCAAGAACGTGCAGTACAACAGCGGCTTCGTGCTGCCGGCAGGGAGGTATCACCTGAAATTTGTGGTGCGCGAGAACCAGAGCGGGCGCCTGGGCTCGTTCGAGACCGACCTGGTCGTCCCTGAGCTGAAAACCGCGCCGCTGAAGATGAGTTCGGTAATCGTGGCCAGCCAGCTCCAGCCCGCGCCCAATAAGCGCCGCAATGAGAGCCCGCTCATCCGCGACGGCTCCGAGTTGATCCCCAACGTCACGCATGTGTTCACCTCCGGACAGCACCTTTATCTTTATTACGAGGTGTACGATCCGGCGCGGCAGGGCAAGGAGAAGCAGCCTGACATCCGCCTTTTGACTAACGTCTCCTTCTTTTCCGGCAAGGTAAAGACGTACGAAACGCCGCTGGTCGAAGCGCAGCAACTGAACGCTGCCGACCGCAAGGCAGCCGTCTTCCAACTTGATGTACCGCTCACATCGCTTAAGCCCGGCTTCTACATCTGCCAGGTGAACGTGATCGACGACGCCGCGGGACGCTTCATCTTCCCCCGCCTGGCGCTGCTGGTAAGGCAATAGGGACTGGGTGCCACACCTTTGGCTGTTTTTCCAAGCGTGGGTTACGACTGCTCTCCGCTTGCATCACCATGTAAAATACCCCTTCCAGCCTTGGGAAAGCTCGCGACGGGGGGTTCCATGTCCGACGAATTGGCGGAAAAGGTGCAGTCGGTGATCGCCAGCAGCAAGCGCATCCCCCGCGAGCAGGTCTCGCTCGACAGCACGCTCGAATCCCTCGGCATGGACTCGCTCGACCAGCTCAATCTTCTGTTTGCTCTCGAGAGCGACTTCAACATTTCCATCCCCGACGAAGAGGCCAAATCCATCCGCACCGTGCGCGAGATGGTCGAGGGAGTAAGGAAACTGGTCGCCGGAGCTTCCGGACAAGCCGCCGCCACGGCATGACCATGGTGCCGCGTCGCGTGGCGGTCACCGGCCTGGGAGCGATCTCCGCTCTTGGTCAGGATGTTTCCTGCTTCTGGAACGCCCTGATCGCGGGCCGCCCGGGGATCGGACGCATCACAGCCGTAGACCTCAGCAATATTCGATTTCAGAACGGAGCCGAAGTCCGCGATTACGATCCCGCGCAGCACTTCGAGCCCTCGCAGGCCGACCTGCTCGATCGCTTCGCCCAGTTCGGGCTGATTGCCGCCCGCCAGGCGATTCGCGACTCCGGCATTGTGCTTACGCCCGAGTTGCGCCAGAGGACGGCGATCATCACCGGATCGTCGGTCGGCGGACAGTCCACGCAGGACACACAGTTCTGGGCCGTCTACCACAATAATTCCCCACGCGTCCATCCGCTGACCATTCCACGGATCATGCCCAATGCCGGCGCCAGCCATATCTCGATGGAGTTCGGAATCTCGGGACCAGCGTTCACGGTCTCGACCGCCTGTGCCTCCTCGAATCATGCCATCGGGCAGGCGTTCTGGATGGTGCGCGACGGCGCAGCCGAGCTGGCCATTGCCGGCGGCAGCGAGACCCCATTCAGCTTCGGATTTCTCAAGGCGTGGGAAGCCATGCGCGTGGTCGCCCCCGACACCTGCCGTCCGTTTTCGCGCGACCGACGCGGCTTGATTCTGGCTGAAGGCGCCGCGATGCTGGTGCTGGAGCCATTGGAAGTGGCGCGGGCCCGGGGGGCGCCAGTCTATGCGGAGATTGTCGGTTTCGGCATGTCGTCGGACGCCGGCCACATCACCACGCCATCCATCGACGGCCCGGCTCGCGCTATGCAGGCGGCCTTGCGCGATGGCAATCTCAACGCAGAGGCTGTGGGCTACATCAATGCCCACGGCACCGGAACTCCCAGCAACGATCCCACCGAGACCCGCGCCATCCGCCAGGTGTTTGGCGCGCACGCCGACAAGCTGGCCGTGAGCTCAACCAAATCCATGCACGGACACGCTCTCGGAGCGGCCAGCGCGCTGGAGGCCATCGCCACGATTCTGGCCCTGCGTCACCGAACTCTTCCTCCGACCGCGAATTTCACCACCCCCGACCCGGAATGCGACTTGGATGTCGTGCCCAACCAATCGCGCCCAGCCGAAGTTGAGTATGCCTTGTCGAACGCGTTCGCATTTGGGGGACTGAACGCCGTGCTGGCGTTCCGGCGGTTAGAGTGAGAATTTCTTGCCCGTCGCTTGTGCGACGGCTTTGCCCGTTCAACCGCAGCCAAGAGACGACTTAGAATCACTTCAGCCCGGCGCTTTCCGCAGCCAGCATCGCAATTGCCGACCAGTCCTTGTCTCCCAACCCGCGTGAGATCCCAGTCAGGAAGCGGTCGTGGAGCACGCTGGCGACGGGCATGGGCACGTTGGCGGCATCGGCGGCGGCCATGATTAGCCGGACGTCTTTCGCTCCCAGCCGCAAGGTGAAGCCCGGGGGCTCATATCTTTGCTGTGCAATGATTCCGCCGTAATTCTTCTGAAAAGGTGCGCTGAAGAAGCTGTTGGTGAGAATATCCAGGTACTGCTCCGGATCGATACCATATTTGCGCACGAGCGCGAAGGCTTCTCCCATCGACTCCAGCGTTGACATGATGAGAAAGTTTCCGCTCAGCTTGAACACGTTAGCCGCGGGCGCGTCCTCGCCCAGAATGAAGGTCTTCTGTCCCATGGCGCTGAACAAGGGGCCGCATTTCGCAATCGCAGTCTTAGGCCCGGCGGCTACGATGAACAGCTTGGCGGCTTCGGCAGCATCCGGGCGCCCGAATACCGGCGCGGAAACGTAAGCTGTCCCGTGACGGCGATGCGCTTCCACCAGGTTGCGCGAGAGCTCCACGCTGATGGTGCTCATCGAGACGTGGATCTGGTCTGCGCGCAGCTTGGATAGCAGATCGCCCTTCCCAAACAGCACATCCTCGAGCGCGGGGTCATCCGCCACCATGGTGATGACGACTTCGCCCACTGCCGTTTCCGCCGGTGAAGCGGCGACTATCGCTCCTTCGCGCGCCAGTTCCTCGGCACGCGTGCGCGTGCGGTTGTACACGGTAACCTCATGCCCGGCCTTAAGCAGATTGCGCGCCATGCCGCGTCCCATGGCCCCCAGCCCGATGAACCCAAGTTTCATCTTTAGTTCTCCTATGTGATCACTTCAGTTTTTTCATGCGCGCATTGGGCCGGTATTCGCGCCCGACCTTGGCGCAGTGGATGAAACGACCGTTCTCATGGTAGCCGACCACATCGGAGGTGAACGGGGTGCTGCCCTGGAAGGCGTTCTCGCCGACGGCATAGACGTCCACGCGCGCGTCGACGCCCTCGAACTCGCGAATCTTTGCTGGATTGAAGCCGCCGCTGACCGCGATCTTCACCTCCTTGCCGCCGGCTTCGTCCAGGCGTCGCCGCACGATCTCGACCAGCAAGGGATTGACGCCGGTGAACTTTTGGCCGGCCTGCTCGACGGCCTTGTCCACCAGCGCTGCAGCGGTGTCCAGGCGCACGCCGGCAAGCACCAGCCCGCGCTGCTTGAGCGCTTTGTAGACTTCGACGGCTGTGCGTGCTGAATCGTTCTCGAAATCCACCAGCGACCAGATGGGCCGGTCGGGAGTGGCTTCGGCCAGCGCCAGCGTGGCGGCTATTGTGTCGCCTTTGAAGGCGGCGATCAGCGAGTGCGGCATGGTGCCGACCGCGGGTGTACCGAAGGCGCGAGCGCCGGCCGCAGTCGAGGCCCCCGCCGCGCCGCCGATTCTAGCCGCGTAGCCGTCGTATTCCTGCACCTCGTGAGCGTCGAAGCGTGCAGGGAAGAAGAGCACGGGCTTGCCGCCGGCAGCCTCAACCACCGCCCGCACGTTGCTCGCAACCCGGGTCATGCGCGACAGCAGCCCGAGATAGACGGTCTCCAGTTCGACCAACTCCTGGATGGGTCCGTGGAGGTGCAGCACGGTCTCCAGTGGCGCGATGCGGTCACCGTCGGCAAGCCCGAATAGCTCGACCTCGGGGCTGGTCTGCGCGAGCAGTTCCATTGCCTGCTTGATTCCGCAGAGCAGGGCATCTCCGCGCTGGAAGACCTGGTACACCACGCGACGATTGTTGCCCGCGTGCGCACACGTGATCCGCGCGCGGGTGAAGTAGGAATCGGTGTAGGGCAGGACCTCGTTCAGTTTCATGCGGCTGGATATATTACGCCTTTGCGAGCGCCGAATAGAGAACCGGCGGCATCCAATTCGGCTAAGACAATCGGGCCCAGACTGCAAGCCTAAGGAGGATGCTTATGGCTGCCTTGCCAGACAACGGGATGGTCCACCTGCGCAGTCCTTACTCCGTGCCGGAAACATTGAAGCGGCTGGAATCTGTTCTGCAAACCAAGGGTGTCAATGTGTTTGCGCTGGTCGATCACAGCGGCGAAGCCGCCAAGGTTGGCTTAAGAATGCATCCCACGCAACTGATCATCTTTGGCAGTCCCAAGGCGGGCACTCCTTTGATGGTCGCTTCCCCAACCCTGGCGATCGATCTGCCGCTGAAGGCACTGGCTTGGGAAGACGCCGACGGCAAGGTCTGGCTCTCCTACAACAGCCCGGAGTATCTCAAGCAGCGGCACAACATTCCCGACGACCTGGTAAAGAACATTGCCGTAGTCGGTCCGCTGCTCGAAAAGGCCATAGAATAGTCGCTCGCTGCACGGGCATTCGACGTTTCCCGAGGATTCGTGCCTGAGCCAATCGCCAAGGACTCTCGACCGGCAAGCAGCGCGGGACCCGACCGCGCCAGTGATCATCTGGCCAATGAGCGAACCTTTCTCGCCTGGGTGCGCACCGGAGTCGCCATCGTTGTATTCGGTTTTGCCATAGGCCGCTTCGCCATTGCCATCCGCCAACTTTTGCAGATTCAGGGACGCGTCTCAGCCACGGCTGGGCTCACGGTCTGGTTCGGAACGGTCGCGATCGTTGCGGGAGTACTTCTGACCGTGGCTGGCTTGGTTCGTTATCGCCGAACGCGCGCCCAATTGGAGTCTGGAGGGTTTCAGCCGGCGGGCTTCGTTGTCGATCTGATTGGAATTCTCACCGCCCTGTTCGGCCTGGTCCTGGCCGGATATCTCGTCTACATCGAAGGGCGACTCTAGAACCAGTCTCATAAACATTCTGACGGCTGGAAATGATGCATTCTGACCGTGCCTTGTCGGAGTCCACATGAAGGATGGTGCGGTGTTGGGAGTTGATCGGCTATCCTCGCCGGTTGTGCAGAAGCACGACACCTGTTTCGCAGTGAAAATTGTGAGCGCGCAGCAGGGGCATACGGCAATACGCCGGTTCGGCATGATTCTTGCTTTCTTCAGTTCTTTCGTGTTCAACGTCGGTATCTATGCCCAGTCGGCCCTGCAGGCAAGGATTGCCGCCGTATCTGCCGAAGCTCAAGGTACCGTCTCCGTCTCATGCTTGCTTCCGGGGACCGCGCTGAATTGTGATCTGCATCCGCACAATCACTCCCCGATGCAGTCCGTATTCAAGTTCCCGCTCGCTCTCACCGTCCTCCACCTTGCCGATACCGGAAAGCTCCTGTCGAACCAGCGCCCTGGCGAGCCGATCAGCGTCACGCTCGATCGCACCGTCCGCTTCCTGCCCCAAGACCGCATTCCTCATACGTGGAGCCCATTGCAGGACCGCTATCCAGAGGCCAATGTCGATGTGCCGCTTCGAGAGCTGATCGAGCTGACGGTTGGTCAAAGCGACAACAGCGCCAGTGAGGTTCTGCTGCGAATCGTCGGGGGGCCGTCGGTTGTCCAGGACTACATGCGCTCACTCGGCATCGCAGAGTTTCAGTTGCAGGATGGTGAGCAGGGACTCTATCGCGATCGTGCGGCGCAATACCGCAACTGGATGTCAGCCGGTGCCGCCGTTCAACTCTTCGAGCGCCTCGCGAGTAACTCGCCGCTTTCGGGTGCAGCCAACGAATTTCTCATGCAGACGCTCACCGCGTCGACGACTGGTCCGACTCGTCTTCGCGCCGGGCTCCCCGCGGGCACGGCTCTGGCGCACAAGACAGGGACATCGGGCGAACACGAGGGCATTGCCGAAGCAACCAACGACATCGGCCTGATTACCCTGTCCGACGGGCGCCGCCTGGCCATCGCCGTATTCGTTACCGACGCTCGTGCGAACGAAGCTGCCCGCGACAGCGTCATTGCCCGAATTGGCCGCGCCGTTTATGACGAGGCACTGCACAGATTTACAAACACGGCTTGGCAGCCAGCACCGGGACACACCCAACTTCCGCTATGGCCGGGCGTCGTTTTTGGTGCACAGCCTGTCAGCGGGCCGGAAAGCGTCGCTACAGAGAATTCTTCGCTGGTCGCGGGCCGGCCATGGCTGTACGTGAGCAATGTCTCGCTGCCTACCATGACGGTCTATTCGCCGCAGGGAAAGAACACGGGAGCGGCCGTAATCGTTTTTCCCGGCGGCGGCTACCAAATTCTAGCCATCGACCTTGAAGGCACGGAGGTATGCGATTGGCTCACATCACGAGGCATCACGTGTGTGCTGTTGAAGTATCACGTGCCGGGTGAGGCTGGATATCTGAAGCCCGCGCCGTATCCGAAATCAGGACCTTATCCGGAATCACCACTGGCGTTGGAGGATGCGCAGAGAGGGCTGCGACTGGTGCGGTTTCACGCCGCCGAGTGGCACATCGACCCTCACAAGATTGGAGTGCTTGGGTTTTCCGCAGGCGGGCATCTGTCAGCAGCGATCAGCACACACTTTGAAAGGCGCTTGTACGCGGCTGTTGACGCCGCTGACAATGAAAGCTGCCGGCCGGATTTTGCGGTGGCTATCTATCCGGGGCATCTGTCGATTTCCGCGGCGGAGTGGGATGCTAAGCAAGGCGCCAGAAAATTCGTGCTTCATTATCCGGCGACTGCCGATAGAGATTTAGGGTTGAATCCAGATATCCCCGTCACCCGGCACACGCCTCCCACCTTTTTGCTGCAAGCCGAGGACGACCACGCGGACAATGTAAACGACTCGCTGGCTTACTACATTGCGCTCAAGAACGCTGGCGTTCCCGTGGAGATGCATCTGTATGCTCAAGGTGGACATGCCTTTGGACTGCGGCGCACCAAGTTCCCAATAACGGGATGGCCTCAGTTGGTGGAGGCAAGGCTTGTGACGATCGGGATTACCGCGAGATAGGCGCTCTGGGAATCGCATACGACGGAGCGGGCCTGGAAACAGTTTCAGCGAGGCGATGGGGCGGCGATGCGCCGCCGGCCATCCTCTGCTTCAATCGAGGAATCGCTGGCTGATGCCGGCGTAGCTGTCCACGCGGCGGTCGCGCAGAAACGGCCAGTGGCGGCGCACCTCTTCGAGGCGGCGCAGGTCGACCTCGCCGATCAGGATCTCTTCGCGGTCGCTGTAAGCCTCGGCGATCACGGCGCCAAAGGGATCGGCCAGAAACGATCCGCCCCAGAACTCGAGACCCGCGCCCGGCGCGGCATGGCCGTTGACGTTGCCGGTCTCGTGTCCGACGCGGTTGACGACCGCGACGTACACGCCGTTGGCGATGGCGTGGCCGCGCTGGACGGTGCGCCAGGCGTCGTGCTGCGCGGCGCCAAACTCCTGCTTCTCCGCCGGATGCCAGCCGATGGCCGTGGGATAGAACAGCACCTGCGCGCCTTGGAGCGCGGTCAGCCGCGCCGCCTCCGGATACCACTGGTCCCAGCAGACGAGCGGACCGATCCTGCCGAACGCAGTGTCGAAGGCGCGGAAGCCAAGGTCGCCTGGCGTGAAATAAAACTTCTCGTAGTAGAGCGGGTCGTCGGGGATGTGCATCTTGCGGTAGATGCCTTTGATCGAGCCATCGGCATCGAGCACCACCGCGGTGTTGTGGTAGATCCCGGGGGCGCGGCGCTCGAAGACCGAAGCGATGACCACCGCCTTGGCCGCGCGCGAGATTTCAGCGAGCTTATTGGTTGTGGGGCCCGGCACGGGTTCGGCCAGGTCGAACAGCGTGGCGTCCTCGCGCTGGCAGAAGTATTGCGTGCGGAAGAGTTCCGGCAGGCAGATTACCTGCGCTTCGCGCGCTGCGGCCTCACGCACCATGTCAACGGCGTGGCGGAGATTTTTCTCCGGCTCCGGCCCGCACGCCATCTGGATCAAGCCGACTTTGAAACTCTGCGGCACGAGGGCATATTAACAGCACTCAGCAATCAGCACTCAGCATTCAGCAACGTCGCTACTCGTTTGTCGATGGTCGTTAGCAAAACACCCAGGGTCTTAACCAACGGCCAACGGCCACGTCGCTAATGAGTGCTGACCGCTAAGTGCTCTGTGGTTGACGACGGTTGCCACGACACGATAGCTTTCCACTTCACCTTATAACTCTCCGCGAGGGCGACAGTTGAAACACGGCAATCAGGAAGGCGTGGGAAGCATCCGCAAGCTGCACGACCCGGTCGAGGACAAGCTGGTGCCGATCCACCCGCTGGACTTGAGCCGGGCGAAGACAGTCAACGACCTCGTGCGCGCCATGGGGGACACGGCGTTCACCGGCCGGCAGGTGGGCGAGGCCGCGGACGTACTCGAGGCCATGGCGCGCGACCGCGACTGCTTCGTGGTCATGACGCTGGCAGGCGCGATGACGGTGGCCAAGCAGGGTCTGATCGTCACCGAGTTGATCGACCGCGGAGTAGTCCATGCCATCGTCTCCACCGGCGCGCTCATGGCACATGGGCTGGTCGAAGCCACCGGGCGCTCACACTTCCGCTACGATCCCAGGGTCAGCGACGTGGAACTCTACGAAGCTGGTTACAACCGCGTGTATGACACGCTGGAGCCGGAACGCAACCTGGACGACGTCGAGGCTGTTGTTTTCGATGTCCTGAAGCGGTGGGACCCGAAGCAGATTGTCTGCTCGTGGAAACTGAATCAGGCCATCGGCAAATACCTGGTGAAGCACGCCGCGGGACGCGGCATCCTGAAGTCGGCTTACCAGAAGAAGGTGCCGGTGTTCGTGCCCGCCTTCACCGATTCCGAGCTGGGCCTCGATTTCGCGCTGACCAATCGCATCCGCGCGCGCGACGGCCATCCCCGCCTGCGCTACGATCCCTTCGAAGATCTGGACCATTTCGCCGAGACCCTGCTCGCGCAGAAACGGCTGGGGCTGTTCACCATCGGCGGCGGCGTGCCGCGCAACTGGGCGCAGCAGTTCGGTCCCTACGTCGAGCTGCGCAACCGGCGCGCTGGAGAAAACGTGCCGCTCAAGCGCTATCACTACGGCGTGCGCATCTGCCCGGAGCCGGTTTATTGGGGCGGACTGTCGGGAAGTCCCTACACCGAGGCGGTCTCGTGGGGCAAGTTCGTACCTCCGGGAGAAGGCGGACGCTTTGCCGAAGTCTTCGTGGATGCGACGGTGGGGCTGCCGCTGATTGCCGGCGCGGTGCTGGAGCGATTAAAGACGTGAACGTGCCGGTTCCTTCTCTGCGTTAAAGTACAAGTCATCTCATAAATGCGCTCAAGGTTCCGTATCAGGGCACGACTTTAGTCGTGCCGAACAGGGCGTAGTAGCAGACCAGGGCTTTAGCCCCTGCAAATACACCGACAGGGGCTGAAGCCCAATTTCTTCGACCCTTCTTGCGGCACGGCTCTGCACCCCAGCAAACCGAAATCGGGTTTGCTGGGGACCCCGCTAAAGCCGTGCCCTGATACGAAGCGGATTTATAAGATGGGTTCTAATGGCATCAGCCACTGTCTGCAGACTGACTGATGGCAGTCCCGGCCGACCAATCACACCCTGAGGTGAGCCGAGTCACCGACGCTCACGCCTTTCTGGATTACTTTCAGCGCGTTCCGCGTCGCCGCGGGCGACGCACACGTTTCCCGGGCGATAAGTTTGCAGGCTGTCTTCTTTATGTGCAATTGAAAGGATTCATATGAGTGCGACCCTTACGCCGGAGAAGGTGCTCGAACCACCGGTTATATCGAGAAAGCCTGCCCAACCTCCGATCCAGGAACGGGAAGGAGGGCTGGCTCGTTTTGGCCTGGCCCTTGCCAACTGGAGTGAGCGGTGGTTTCCCGACCCGCTGATTTTTGCTCTGGCGGGCATTGTTGTCGTCTTCGTTCTTGGGCTCTTCCTGCATCAGAGTCCGGCCAAGATGGCGGTGCAAGGCGGGAAGAACTTCTGGGCACTGGTGCCTTTCACCATGCAGATGGTGATGATCATCATTGGCGGCTACGTGGTAGCCTCAACTCCGCTGGTGCACGGGCTGATTAAGCGGCTGGCGGAAGTTCCGAAAACTCCGCGCGGCGCGATTGCCCTGGTGGCGCTGTTCTCCATGCTGACTTCGCTGATCTCCTGGGGACTGAGCCTGATCTTCAGCGGTTTGTTCGTGCGGGAATTGTCGCCGCGGGTCAAAGGCATGGATTACCGGGCTGCGGGCGCAGCGGCGTATCTGGGTCTGGGTGCGGTTTGGGCGTTGGGGCTCTCGTCGTCGGCCGCGATGTTGATGGCGACAAAAGGAGCCATCCCGCCATCGCTGCTTGCCATCAGCGGATTGATTCCCCTCACTCAGACACTGTTCTTGTGGCAGAGCATCGTGACGGCGGCCGCGCTGATTGTGGTGTCGGTGCTGATCGCGTATTTGTCGGCGCCGTCGGCCGAACGTGCGCGGACGGCCGAATACTACGGGGTCAAGTACGAGTCCGTCACCGCGAAATTGGAAGCTAAGTCCAAGCCAGGCGAGTGGCTGGAGTACAGTCCCCTGCTGACCCTCCTGGTGGTCGCGCTGCTGTGCTGGTATTTGATCGACGTATTTCGTACCTCGCCGCAAGGCGCGCTGGCTGCGCTTGATCTCAATACGTACAACCTGATCTTTATCACCGTTGGGCTGCTCCTGCATTGGCGTCCCAAGCGGTTTATCCGCGCCGTGGCGGATTGCGTCCCGGCGACCGGCGGGGTGCTGATCCAATTTCCCTTCTATGCGGTTATCTTCGGCATCATTGTCGGCACCGGCATTTCCGACTGGCTGGCGAAGCTGTTCGTCTCGATCAGTACTCACGGCACCTACCCGCTGCTGGTGGCCGCGTATTCCGCTGTGCTGGGCGTGTTTGTCCCATCCGGCGGCAGCAAGTGGGTGATCGAGGCGCCCTATGTGCTGCAGGCGGCGAATCTCCATCATGTGCATCTGGGATGGGTGGTGCAGATCTACAACGCGTCCGAAGCTCTGCCCAACCTTATTAATCCGTTCTGGATGCTTCCCCTGCTGGGCATTCTGAAGTTGAAGGCGAGGGACCTGGTGGGGTATGCCGTGCTGCAACTAATCATTCACGTCCCGATAGTGTTGTTCCTGTGCTGGCTGTTTGCACGCTACATGGTTTATTTACCCCCGGTGAAGTGAAAGATCCAAGTGGAGCAATCATATGAACAAAGTCGTAGCAAATGCAGATGAGGCAATTCGCGATATCAAGGACGGAGCCCGCATCATGGTCGGCGGCTTCGGACTGTGCGGCATTCCCGAGAACCTGATCCGGGCGCTGGCGCGCAAGGGCGTCAAGAACCTGACCGTGATCAGCAACAACGCCGGCGTCGACGATTTTGGCCTGGGAGTCCTGCTGCAGAATCGTCAGGTCAAGAAAGTGATCGGCACCTACGTCGGCGAAAACAAGCTGTTCGAACAGCTCGTGCTCAGCGGAGAACTGGAGCTGGAACTGGTGCCCCAGGGAACCTTTGCCGAGCGCGTGCGAGCGGGCGGAGCCGGCATCCCGGCGTTCTACACGCCCACCGGATACGGCACCATCATCGCCGAAGGCAAGGAAACCCGCGAGTTCAACGGCAAGCCTTATGTGATGGAACAGGCCCTGCACGCCCAGTTCGCCTTGATCAAAGCGTGGAAAGGCGACAAATGGGGCAACCTGATGTTCCGCAAGACCGCGCGCAACTTTGCCCCGATGATGGCCACGGCCGCGGATGTCACGATCTGCGAAGTGGAGCATCTGGTGGAAGTCGGCGCCATCGATCCGGACCAGGTACACCTGCCCAGCGTTTATGTGAAGCGCATTTTCCAGGGAGTGGAATACGAGAAGCGCATCGAGCGCCGCACGGTGCGCGCGGCCGCGTAACCGCCCCTTTGCGGGCGCGAGACTGAATGGGAGGCTTTGGCATGGCAACAGCAACGTTAGACAAACCAGCAGTGAAACCAACGAAAGACACCAGCAAACGCGATCGCATCGTGAAGCGCATCGCCCAGGAGCTGCGCGACGGCTTCTATGTGAACCTCGGCATCGGCATGCCGACGCTTGTCGCGAATTTCGTCCCTGAAGGCATGGACGTGGTTCTGCAGAGCGAAAACGGCATGCTGGGCATCGGCCCTTACCCGATTGCAGGGCAGGAGGATGCTGACCTGATCAACGCGGGCAAGGAGACGATAACGGAAATTCCGGGTACCGCGTACTTCTCCAGCGCCGATTCCTTTGCCATGATCCGCGGCGGGCACGTCGATCTGAGCGTGCTCGGCGCCATGGAGGTGGATGAAGAAGGTAATCTGGCGAACTGGATGATTCCGGGTAAAATGGTCAAGGGCATGGGCGGGGCCATGGACCTGGTCGCGGGCGCCCGGCGGGTGGTGATCGCTATGGAGCACACCACCAAGGAAGGCGAGTCCAAGATCCTCAAGAAATGCACCCTGCCATTGACTGGGGTCAAGGTGGTCGACACTATCGTGACCGAGATGGCTTACATCAAGGTCGTGCCGGGCAAGGGACTGGTACTCGAGGAAGTTGCTCCGGGTCTTACGGCTGAGGACGTGCAGAAAGCGACCCAGGCTCGACTGACCATCAGCCCCCAGCTCAAGACTATGGAGTTCTGACGGGTAGGGAAAAGCATCTAATAAAGTCGCAGAAGGACACATTACAGGAGAGAGCGCATGAGCAAGCCCGTTTATATCGCCGCTTACAACCAATCCAAGTTCGGCAAGCTGATGGCAATGACCGTGCCACAGATTGTCCGCAATTCTATCGAAAGCGTTTGTCGCCAGATCAACGTCACCCCCGCGGCCATCGATGTCGGCTCCGTCGGCGCCGCTTGCAACTTCACCCTCAACAAACAGGGCTTGCTTTCCGGACTGATGGCCATGGTGCCGGGCATGGAATCGAAGCCCATGGAGATGGTGGAGAACGCTTGCGCCTCGGGCGGCCAGGCCGTGCTGTCGGTCATCCAGAAGCTGCAACTGGGCTGGGGTGAGACCGGGGTCGCGATGGGCTACGAGAAGATGCGCGACAACGAAGGCAAGATGGATGGCAAACTCATCGGCGAGGTGCTGGGATATTTCTCCTTCCCCGATGAGCGCGAAGGCAAGGTGTTCGTCTTCCCGCACCTGTTCGCCGAGGTGATGCGCGACTACATGAAGGAGTACGGCATCACCGAAGAGCAACTGGCGCAGATCGCCGTGTGCGAGTACGCGAACGCCAAGTACAACCCCTGCGCCCAGATGAACAAGGTGCAGATCACGCTCGACCAGGCCATGAAGATCGAGGGCATCAATAAGTACATCGTCGACGGCCTGCCGCTGAAGACCTACGACTGTTCGCAGATCACCGACGGCTACGCCGCGCTCATCCTCGCCACCGAAGAAGGCCTGAAGAAGCTGGGCGTGCCCAAGGCGGAGTGCGTCGAGATCGCCGGCTTCGCCCAGGCCAGCGATCCGCTGAAGAAGGAAGGACGCGACGTGCTGCATCCGGCCGGCGCCTACAAGGCCATGAACAAGGCTTACGAGATGGCCGGATTGAAGCCGAAGGACGTGAACGTCGCCGAGGTCCACGACTGCTTCACGGTCATGGGCGCGCTGGGCACGGAAGTGATCGGCAAGGCCGAACCTGGCAAGGGCGCCCAGTACTGGATGGATGGCAAGGCGGCGGTGGATGGCGACTGCGCCATCAACACCTCCGGCGGCCTGATCGCCAAGGGACACCCGGTTGGCGCTACTGGCGTCGCCATGATTGGATGGTCGGCGCAACAACTGCTGGGCAAGGCCCCGCAGGAACTGCAGGTAAAAAACCCGCGCACGGCGGCCACTTTCAACATCGGCGGACCGATCTGCGCGTCGGTTTGCACGGTGCTCAAGCCGGCGGCTTAACTGCTGCTGGATTTCCCAATTACGAGGGGCGGGCCACACGGCTCGCCCCGAACTTTTCCCCCAAAAACTGTCATCCTGAGCGAAGCGCGACCTGAGCCGGGCGAAGGGAGCGCGAGTCGAAGGACCCCTTCCCCCAAAACATTCCGGGCTGGCTGTAGAATTGCGTCTCTATGCCTTACCTTCTGAAGACTGAGCCATCGGAGTACTCGTTCGCCGACCTGGAGCGTGATAAGACCACGGTTTGGGATGGCGTCACCAATCCCGTCGCTCTCAAGAACCTGCGCGGGATGCAAAAAGGGGACGAGCTGGTGATCTACCACACGGGCGACGAAAAACGCACCATCGGCTCTGCTTCGGTAGTTTCGGTCGATGCCGGCGATCCCAAGTCTCCGCGCGTGACCATCAGGGCAGGGAAGCCGCTCGCGCCCACAACGCTCGCGGAAATCAAGGCCAACAGGCTGTTCAGCGACTCGCCGCTCCTGCGCCAGGGACGCCTCTCGGTTGTCCCGCTCACTGAGGCGCAGTACCGCTTCCTCACATCCCGCTAACCGCGGGATGCGCTAGAATTTGGTCGTCTTTGGGAGGCGGCCATGGTCAGCGCATCGCAGCTACGGGCAGGCATGGCGATCCGCTTCGAAGGCCAGGTGTACAAGGTCCTGGAAGCGGAGTTCAAGGCGGGAGGCGGACAGGCCGGCGGAGTGGAAAAGACCCGTCTGCAAAACGTCGCGACCGGCCGTCTCTGGGACCACAACTTCCGCCCCGACGAGCGCCTTGAGGAGCTTGAGCTCGATAGTAAACGCATGGAGTTCCTCTACAGCGACGGCGACAATTACATCTTCATGGACCCGCAGAGCTTCGAGCAGGTGGAGATCCCCGGAGCCGTCATCGGCCCGGCGGCCAGGTTCCTGCGGGCTGGTATGGAGATCCCCGTGCAGTTTTTCGAGGGTCGCGCCATCAGCATCATCTTTCCCGACACTGTGGAAGCGCAGGTGGCTGATACCGCTCCGCCCATTCACTCCGGCCAGGACAGCACCTGGAAGCAGGCCACGCTCGACAACGGCGAAAAAATCCAGGTGCCGCTGTTCGTCGCTCCCGGCGAGACCGTGCGCCTGGACGTCCGCACGGGCCGCTACCTCGAACGCGTCCGCGCGGAGAGAAGACGCGGCGCCTAGCAACACCGCAGTTAGACGGTAGCGCCGCCGTCTCGGCGGCTGTGCGTGTGGGCGTCTCGCCCACGTGCGAGGGCGACACCAGCACCCCGTCCCCGCCAAAAACCTGCCGTGAAGGGGCCCTACGCGACGTCCTCGCGAAGCCGGCCAGAGGCCGGCGCTACCTCATTTCCCTCCCCTGTGCGTGGTTTCCCAGATGGGCCTGTAATCGTAGGTGGGATAGAACTCGGTGCGGTAAGCCCCGCCCCAGGCCCCGTGCTCGATGACCAGGTTCACCTCCCGCAGCTTCTCCGCGGGGAAGCGCAGCGTGACCACCTGCCCGATGCCCATCATCACATACCAGGAGACCACCTCCACGCCCGGCGGCGGGAAGTTCCTGTCAAAGCCGGTTTGCTTCAGGTGCGCGTTGATCTCATCCAGCGTCTTTGACTCGTCATGGCGCAGAAAGATGGTCAGCAGCATGGCGCCCTTGGGGGCGCCGGGCGTCTCGGCCGGGGCTTGAGTGCGCAGCGGGACAGGAGCCAGGCAGAAAAGCGGCCAGAAGAGCAATGGCGGAGAGGCGTTTCGCAGTCATGGCGGTACTCCTCAAAAGCAGATTGTTTCCATCAGTTTTTTGTTGACAGAGCGCGGTCCCGCCTGCATATTTATACAGCAACATGTATAATTATCCAGTGTTCATACAGTTGAATGCATAAATATACATCGCTGCCCATGTCCAAGCTGGCGCGCCAGAACCGTATCCTCGATCTCGTGCAGGAAGAACCCCTGGCGAGCCAGGACGAACTGCGCGTGCGGCTCTCCCGGCTGGGCTTCAAGGTGACGCAAGCCACGCTCTCCCGCGACATCCACGAGCTGGGCTTGGTCAAGACCCCCGAAGGCTACATGGCCCCTCCCGGCGAGAGCGCCCCGGACGCCGGCGCCCCGCGCATCAACCGCCTGCTGCGCGAGTTCGCCATCCAGATCCGCGGGGCGCAGAACCTGCTGGTTCTCAGGACCACCCCCGGCAGCGCCCAGCCGGTGGCGGCGGGGCTCGACGCCGAGGAATGGCCCGAGATCGTAGGCACGGTGGCGGGCGACGACACCATCCTGGTGATCTGCCCGGACCGCAAGACGGCCCGCAAGCTGGCAGCGCGGATCCAGGAGATCCTGGCGTGAGTGCCGCTATCAAGACCGCCGTGGTCGGCTCAACCGGCTATGCCGGCTTCGAGCTGACGCGCCTGCTCGCGCGGCATCCGCGGCTGGGCAAGCCGCTGCTGCTGCGTCGTGAGAAAGAGGATGGCCCGGCAAACCTTGCCGACCTCTATCCGCACATCTCGGGCAACGGCAGCTATCCGCTGGAGCCGTTTTCCTGGACGAAGCTCGAGGGCGTCGATCTGCTGTTCATGTCCACGCCGCACGAAGTTTCGCGCGAGTGGATTCCCGAAGCCATCCGGCGCGGTCTGCGCGTGATTGACCTGAGCGGCGCCTGGCGGCTGCGCCAGGCCGAGCACCGCGCCATCTACGGCTTCTCCGATGCCGAACCGCAAGTCGCGGCCACGCTGACGGAGACCGCCGTCTACGGTCTGCCGGAGCTGCATCGTGAGCTGCTGAGCGACGCGCAACTGGTGGCCAATCCCGGCTGCTACGCGACCTCGATCATCCTGGCGCTGGCGCCGCTGGTGCGCGCCGGTCTGGTCGATCGCGAACATGGAATCATCTGCGACTCGAAGTCCGGCGTCTCCGGTGCAGGGCGCCAGCCTACCGAGAAGACCCACTTTGTCGAGGTCGCGGACAATCTTTCCGCCTACTCGGTCTTCGCCCATCGCCACACCGGCGAGATCTTGGAGCAGCTTGAGCTCGATTCGCGCGAGCTGATCTTCACGCCCCACTTGTTGCCCATCCCGCGCGGCATCCTTTCGACCATTTATCTGTGTTTGCGCCGCCCGATGCAAGCCGCTGAGGTCGAGAGTTGCTTCTGCAGTTTCTACGCGGGTGCGCCGTGGGTACGCGTGTATCCCGCGGGCAAGCTGCCGCAGATTCAGTTCTCGACGCACACGAACTTCTGCGACATCGGCTTCTGCCTGAGCCCGGAAGGCCAGCGGCTGGTGATCGTCTCCTGCCTCGACAACCTGGTGAAGGGCGCGGCCGGGCAGGCGGTGCAGAACATGAACCTGATGTACGGCTGGGGCGAAAGCGAGGGACTGAATTGAGGATCGTGGTCAAGATCGGCGGCGCGGCCCTGGATGACAAGGAGCTTCTCCACAAGTGCGCCCAGGCGGTCACCGAGATGGCGCGCGAGGGCCACAAGGTGGTGGTGGTCCACGGCGGCGGGGCGGCGCTGACCCGCGTGCTCAAGCAACTGGGCAAGACCAGCGAGTTCGTCAACGGCCTGCGCGTCACCGATTCCGAAACCCGTGATGTGGCGCTGATGGTCCTCGCCGGGCGTATCAACAAGACGCTGGTCGCTGCGCTGAACTGTCTGGGCCAGCCTGCGGTAGGACTCTGCGGCGGCGATGGCGCCTCGTTCCGCGCGCGCAAGAAAAAGTCGAATGGCGCCGACCTGGGCTTCGTCGGCGAGATCACCTCCGTCGATGCCCGCTGGATCGAGGCCATCTGGCAGAACGGCGGGATGCCAGTCGTCTCCAGCCTGGCGCTGGGTTCCGACGGCGAGTACTACAACGTCAATGCCGACCAGATGGCCGCCGCCTGCGCCGTGGCCTGCCGCGCCGACACGCTGGTGTTCCTGACCGATGTTGCCGGCGTCAAGGATGCCGACGGCGCTGTGATCCGCTGGCTCGATCTGCGCCGGGTCATGCAATTGACGAGCGCTTCCGTGATCGCCGGCGGCATGCTGCCCAAGCTCGAGGCCTGCCAGCACGCGCTGCGCTCGGGCGTGGGCCGGGTGCGCATCCTGCCGGCCGCGCACTCGGAAGTGTTGCCCGAACTCTGCTTTAGCCGGGTAGACCTGGGCACCGAGGTGCTGGCATGAACCTGGCCTCCGCGATGCGTGCTGAAGCCGAGCTGCTCGTCCCCACCTACGATCGCTACAAGGTCCTGCTGCGCAAAGGGCGCGGCGTGTACTTGTACGACGACGCGGGACGCCAGTACCTGGACCTGCTGACTGGCATCGGCGTAAACGCGCTCGGCCACGGCCATCCCGCCATCCGCAGGGCGCTGGCGCAGCAGGCCGGCGAGCTGATCCACGTTTCGAACCTTTTTTACCACGACTACCAGTCTGAACTGGCCAAGCGGCTGACGCGGATCTCCGGCCTTGACCGCGCATTTTTCTGCAACAGCGGCACCGAGGCTTGGGAGGCGGCCATGAAGTTTGCCCGCGCCCATGCGCGCACCCACAGCAAGAATGGCGCGCAGCCAGCCTGGCGCTTCCTTGCCCTGGAAAATTCGTTTCACGGGCGTACCTTCGGGTCGGTCTCCATGACGGCCACTCGCAAGTATCGCGAGCCGTTCGAGCCGCTGGTACCGGGCGTGCGTTTCGTGCGTGCTAACGACCTGCGCGATCTGGAGCGCAAGTTCGATTCCACGGTGTGCGCCGTGGGCATGGAGACCATCCAGGGTGAAAGCGGTGTGAAGCTGATCAGCCGCGAGTTTCTGCAGACGGCGCGACAACTGGCCACCAAGTACGGCGCGCTGCTGATGATCGACGAGATCCAGTGCGGGCTGGGGCGCACCGGAAGCTGGTTCGCCTACCAGCAGCACGGCATCATGCCCGACCTGCTCACGGTCGCCAAGCCCATCGCCGGCGGACTGCCGCTGGGCGCGGTGCTGACCACGGACGCGGTCGCGCGCTCCATCAAGCCGGGCATGCACGGCACCACCTTCGGCGGCGGGCCTCTGGCCTGCGCGGTCGCCATCGCCGTCCTCGATACCATCGAAAGGGAAGGCCTGCTCGATCACGTGCGCAAAGTTGGCACGTATTTCCGCACCCAGCTCGAGGAGCTGCAGGACCGGCACACTTCCATCGTTGATGTCCGCGGCAACGGACTGATGCTGGCCGCCGAGCTCGAGTCGGCAGACCTAGCCAAGGCCGTCCATCTCGGCATGTTGAAGCGCCGCGTCATCGTCAACCGTGCGCACGAGGTAGTGCTGCGCATCCTGCCGCCGTTCATTATCGAGCGCAAGCATGTGGACCACGCCATCGCTACGCTGGATGCGGTTCTGACATCGGCCGAGAAACCGGCCCGGACCCCTTTTCCATCCCATGCCGGAAGGACCAATTCATGAGCACTTCTACCGTTACGCGACGGGCCGCTTTGGCCCCCGTCATCCGCCTCGACATCAAGGCGCTGGAGAATCGCGACCTGGTGTCGATCGCCGACCTCGAACCCTCCGAGGTCGCGACCATCCTCGAACTCGCCGGCCTGGTGAAGGCGCGGCCCGCGGACTTTCGCACCGCCCTCAGCGGCAAGCAGATGGCGATGTTCTTCGAGAAGCCCTCGCTGCGCACCCGCCTCACCTTTGAAGCCGGCATGGCCGCGCTGGGCGGGACCTCGATCTTCGTGGACCAGACGGCGGCGCCGCTGGCCGCGCGCGAATCCTTGAGCGACATCGCGCACAACCTCGAGCGCTGGGTGGAGGTGGTGGTGCTGCGCACCTTTTCGCATTCGACCATCACCGGCATGGCTGAGCATGCCATCATCCCGGTGATCAACGCGCTGAGCGAGGTCGAACATCCCTGCCAGGCGCTGGCCGACTTCTTCACGCTGCAGGAAAAATTTGGCGATGTGCGGTCGGTGCGCCTGGCCTATGTCGGTGACGGCAACAACGTCGCGCACTCGCTGCTGCTCGCCGCGGCTTGCCTGGGCGGTCGGATCACGGTCGCCAGTCCACCGGGATACGAACCCAGGCCCGAGATTGTGGGCCGCGCGCTGGTGATCGCCGCGCGCACCGGCGCGACCATCGAGATCACCAACGACGCGGTGGCTGCCGTCACCGGCGCCGCTGCCGTCTACACCGACGTGTGGGCCAGCATGGGGCAGGAGCGCGAGGCCGCGGAGCGCCGCGTGATCTTCACTCCCTATCAAGTCAATGAGGAACTGATGGCGTTGGCCGCGCCCGATGCGTTGTTCATGCACTGCCTGCCGGCGCATCGCGGCGAAGAAGTTACCGCCGGCGTGATGGACGCGCCGCAGTCCATCGTGTTCGACCAGGCCGAGAACCGGTTGCACGTCCAGAAAGCCATCCTGCTGTTGCTGCTGGGCGGCGCCGCGCGCCATTTCACGACAAGGAGTGCCCATGCCTGAAAAAGTCGTGCTTGCCTATTCGGGAGGCCTTGACACCTCCATCATCATTCCCTGGCTGAAGGAGAACTACGCTTACGACGTGATCGCCTTCGTCGGTGATGTCGGCCAGGGCGACGATCTGGAAGCCGTGGTCGAGAAGGCGTACAAGACCGGCGCCTCCGATGTTGTAGTCGAGGATCTGCGCGAGGAGTTCCTTACCGGATACGTCTTCCCCGCGCTGCGCGCCGGCGCCGTCTACGAACATAAGTATCTGCTGGGCACGTCGCTGGCGCGGCCGGTGATCGCCAAGCACCAGGCCGAGACTGCGCGACGCTTCGGCGCGACCACGGTCGCCCACGGCTGCACCGGCAAGGGTAACGACCAGGTGCGCTTCGAGCTTGCGTACCAGGCGCTCGCGCCCGAACTCAAGGTCATCGCTCCGTGGCGGGAGTGGGAGTTGAAGTCGCGCGAGGACTGCCTCGATTACGCCGAGCAGCGCAGCATTCCCGTCGCCGCCAGCCGCGCCAAGATTCACAGTCGCGATCGCAATCTCTGGCATTTGAGCCATGAAGGCGGCGAACTCGAGGACGCGAACAATCCGCCTCTGGCGAGCACCTGGATGCTGACGCGCTCACCGCAGCAAGCGCCCGACAAGGAAGAAGAGGTCACCATCGGCTTCGAGCAGGGCACGCCCGTGTCTGTGAATGGCATGCCGCTTGACCCGGTGTCGCTCGTCGAGTTGCTGAACGAGATCGGCGGGCGCAACGCCATCGGCCGCGTGGACCTGGTGGAGAACCGCTTCGTCGGCATCAAGTCGCGCGGTTGCTACGAGACCCCCGGCGGCACGCTGCTGGTCACGGCGCACCGCGAGCTGGAGGCGCTCTGCCTCGACCGCGAAGTCATGCACTTCAAACAGCAGATGGCACTGAAGTACGCAGACCTCGTCTATTACGGTCTGTGGTTTACGCCACTGCGCGAGGCACTCGACGGCTTCGTCAACCAGACGCAGTCGGAGATTACCGGCAGCATCAGCCTCAGCCTGTACAAGGGGAACGTTGCGATTACCGGCAGGCAGTCCGCCTACTCGCTCTACAACACCGACCTGGCCGCGTTCACCATGGGAGACGGCTACGACCAGAAGGACGCCGCCGGGTTCATCCGCATTCTCGGTTTGCCGGCACGCTCACGCGCGCACGCTCGCACTCAGCTACCGCAGCAAGCAAAGATTGAGTTTGCCCGGCACTCCGTGGAGGTCGCGAAGTGAAGATGTGGGCCGGCAGGTTCCGGCAGCCGCTTGCTCCCGAGTTCGAGCGCTGGCAGCGGTCGTTTCCCTTCGACCACCGATTGATCGGGGAGGAACTCTCGGCCAGCCTCGCTCACGCCCGCGCTCTGGCGGGCGCCGGCGTCTTGTCGCAGGCCGAACTGGATTCCATTCTCCATGGCCTCGAGGAAATCGGGCGGCAGGCAGCGAATCTCGAGCTGCTCCACGACGAGGAAGCGGAGGATGTTCATCATTTCGTCGAGAAGCGTCTGGTGGCGCTGATCGGCGAGGCCGGATACAAGCTGCACAGCGGACGCAGCCGCAATGAGCAGATCGCAACCGACCTTCGCCTTTACGTGCGCCGCGCCATTGACAACCTGCAGGGTGGCTTGGGCGAGCTGCTGGAGGCGCTCGTCGCGCGTGCTGAAAAATCCGGTGTCGCCGCCATGCCGTCCTACACGCACCTGCAGCCGGCCGAACCGGTGCTGGTGGCGCACTGGCTGCTGGCCTACGTCGAGATGTTCTTTCGCGACTCCAGCCGTCTGGCCGATTGCCGCAAGCGGCTGAACCAGTGCCCGCTTGGCTCCGGCGCGGTCGCCGGGAGCACGCTGCCGCTCGATCGCAATGCAATGGCCACCAACCTGGGATTCGACCAGCCCGCCGCCAACAGCCTCGACACGACCAGCGACCGTGACTTCGCCATCGAATTCGTTCAGGCGCTGTCGCTGCTCGCCGTCCATCTCAGCCGCTTCGCTGAGGAAATGATTCTGTTCTCGACTCGCGAGTTCGGTTTTGTGCGCTTGCCCGAGGCGTACTCGACCGGATCGAGCGCCATGCCGCAGAAGCAGAATCCGGACTCCATGGAACTGATCCGCGGCAAAGCAGCCCGCGTTATCGGCGACGCCACCTCGCTCGTAGCCACGGTGAAGGGCCTGCCCCTCGCTTACAACAAGGACTTGCAGGAGACACAGGAGCCGGTGTTCTCCGCGGCCGAGACCATGCAGGCGAGCGTTTCCATCGCCACGGGCTTCATGTCCGCCGTCGAGTTCGACTACGAGCGCATGCATGCGGCTGCCGGCTCGGGATTCATGAACGCCATGGCTGCGGCGCACTACCTGGTCGCTCGTGGCGTGCCGTTCCGCCGGGCTCATGAGCAAATTGGCAGGGCAGTGCAGTGGTGTCTCGAGAAGCGCTGCGAACTTGCGGACATGCCACTCGATGATCTGCACCGCTTTGCGCCCGAAGCAGACCGGGACTTTTACTCACATCTCACGCTGGACGCGGTGCTCGCGTGTCACAACGTCGAGGGCGGCACGGCGCCGGCGCGGGTGCGGCAGGCGCTGGCGGAGGCGCGCGAGCGGCTGGCGGCGCTCAGGGGAGAGCAGCATGCGCACGCGTAACGCCCTCCTGCGCGACGCCGATGCGATCCACGAGCTGATCGCCGTCTACTCGGGCGACGGCACCCTGTTGCCGCGCACACTGGCTGAGATCTGCGAGAACATCCGCGACTTCACCGTGGTCGAGGACCAGGGCCAGGTGATCGCCTGCGGCGCTCTGCATCTCTACGGCCCGCATCTCGCCGAAGTACGCTCTATCGCCGTGCATCCCGGCTCGAAGGGCAAGGGCGCGGGGCGCCGAGTGGTCAAGGCGCTGCTGCACGAAGCCGAGCGGCAGGAGGTGAGTGGCGTCTGCCTGTTCACCCGCATCCCGGAATTTTTTGCGCCGCTGGGCTTCACCATCGCCAACCGCGAAGACCTGCCTGACAAGATCTACAAGGACTGCCTGGCCTGTCCCAAGCTGCACTGCTGCGACGAAATCGCCATGGTCCGCGGCGAGCTTCCCAAGTACGCCTTCCTGCACCAGCAGCACATCGGCCACGGGCTGGTGAAATTCGAGGCATGAGCGCCTCCGCTCTCGCCATCGAGGTCCCCTCGGGATTTTTCTTCTCCGCGGTCGCTGCCGGCCTTAAGGCCAGCGGACGCCCCGACCTCGCCTGCGTGCGTATTCCCGCCGGCGCGAGTGCCGCGGCCCTGTTCACCACCAACCGCGTTGTCGCCGCTCCGCTCGAAGTCGATCGCGAACACCTGAAGCGCAGCCGCGGGCGGGTTTCGTTTCTGATCGTCAATGCTGGGAATGCAAATTGCGCGACGGGTGCCGCGGGACGGCGAGACTGCGAGCGCGTCTGCCGCGAGGCGGCGCGTCTGCTGAAGCTCCACGCCGAGAGCGTGTTCCCGTCCTCGACCGGCGTGATCGGTGTGCCGTTGCCGGTGGAGAAAATCGCCCACGCCCTGCCTGAGCTAATCGCTGGCAGCGCCGCCGGCGAACAGGCGGCGGAAGGCTTCGCGCGCGCCATTATGACTACGGACACGCGTCCGAAGATCGTTTCGCAGCGAATCAGCGCCGGCTCCCGATCGTTCGCACTGTTGGGGATTGGCAAGGGCGCAGGCATGATCCACCCGAACGTCGCCACCATGCTCGTGTATCTGTTTACCGACATCGAAGCCAGCCCGCGTGAGCTGCAAACTGTTCTGCGCCCCGCGTGCGATGACAGCTTCAACTGCATTTCCGTGGATGGCGATACCTCGACGAACGACACGGTTCTGCTTCTGGCCAGCGGCGCCAGCGGCGTATCGCTGCGCAGTCCGGGCGTACGCGCCAAGTTCGTTCAAGCTCTGAACGAAGTTTGCAAGCAGATTGCCCACGAGATCATCAGCGATGGCGAGGGCGTGAAGCACGTGGTCCGCCTGCGCATCGAGCAGGCGCGCGACCGCAATGAGGCCATGCGGATCGCCCGCACCATCGCCCACTCGCCGCTGGTCAAGACCGCCTGGGCAGGCGCCGATCCCAACTGGGGACGGATCCTCGCTGCCGCCGGCCGCTCCGGCGTCGCACTCGATCCCCGGCGGATCAATATCTTCTTCGGCGATTTGCAGGTCTGTCGCGGAGGCGTGGCCGCGCTGTTTGATGAGCGCGAAGCCCACGCCTATCTCACGCAGTCGCAGTACGACGTGCGCGTGCAGCTTGGCCGCGGCCGCGTTTCTCTAGACTTCCTCACCTGCGACCTGACTACCGAGTACGTCCACATCAACGCGGATTACACGACATAACTGCAGCATGTTAGTTATGCTAGAGCACATTCAGGGTGGTTATCCCCATTTTCGTGTCATGCTGAGCGAGTGCGGGCCGGTTTTGCCCGCACGAGTCGAAGCACCCCTACCTGCGCTACATTTGAGTAGGGGTCCTTCGACTCGCGCGCCAAAATCGGGCGCGCTCGCTCAGGATGACAGGGCTGGAGAGTATGGGTCTTTGTGTGAGATAACTCGCATAGCATGAAAACAGCGGTGTCTGTCCCGGACGACCTTTACCAACAAGCGGAGCGCCTGGCTCGGCGGACCAGGAAGTCTCGCAGCCGGCTATTCAGCGACGCGCTCCGCGAGTATGTCGCGCACCATGCGCCGGAGGAGGTCACCGAGGCCATGAACCGGGTGTGTGCAAACGCGGGCCAGGCGAAGAATCCGTTCGTTTCCTCTGCCGCGCGCCGCATGTTGGAGCGAAGCGTGTGGTAATCGCACCGCTTTGCACGAGCCTGGGAATGAACGACAATGCTCTCAATTCCGATGCGTTCGGGCATTAGAACCTCCGACAGTCCTAGACCTGGGCCCCTCTGCTGCATCTCATGTTACTAAGGGTCGTGGAGGAGCCCCAATCCGGTGGGTTCGGAGAGGGATCCAGACGTCCTAAGATTCTGTTTGACACTCCAGCCCCACTGCCGTAGCCTATCAATTCATGACCTCGCTGACCCATCGCCATCATCACCATCACGGCGCCATCGTGTCAGCGGAGGTTCGCGCTTAGCGCACCAGGAATCGTAAAGTTCAGCCCGCTGACACCAAAAGGTCAGCGGGCTTTTTGTTTTAGAAAGGGACCCGGATGACAGAGATCGATTTCGACAAGATGCGCGGCCTCGCTCCGGCCATCGTGCAGGACGCGGCCAGCGGGGAAGTGCTGATGCTCGGCTTCATGAACCGCGAAGCGCTGGAGAAGACCCTGGCAAGCGGCTTCGTCACTTTTTTCAGCCGTACCCGCAACCAGCTCTGGACCAAGGGCGAGACTTCCGGCAACCGGCTCGAGCTCGTCTCGGCCGCGACTGACTGCGATCGCGATACCGTGCTCCTGCGTGTGCGCGTGCTGGGAGACGGCGTGGTCTGCCACACCGGCACGCGCTCCTGCTTCACCCAGGCGCTGCCCGTCAACGGAGGCGCGCGATGAAGATTCGCGTCGGCATCCCCAAGGGCAGTCTGCAGGAGGCCACGCTGCAGTTGTTCGCGCGCGCCGGCCTTCAGGTCTATACCAACGGGCGCTCGTATCAGGCCACCACCGGCGACCCGGAGATCGAGTGCATGCTCATCCGCGCGCAGGAGATGGCGCGCTACGTCGACCACGGCGCGCTCGACGCCGGACTCACCGGTCTCGACTGGGTGCTGGAGAGCGGCCTGGAAGTCGTCACCGTGGCCGATCTGATCTACGCCAAGCAGAGCCGCGGCAAAGTGCGCTGGGTGCTGGCGGTGCCCGAAGAATCGCGCTACCAGCGCGCCGAAGACCTGGACGGCACGATCATCGCGACGGAACTGGTCAACGTCACGCGTGATTATTTCACACGCAAGGGCGTGAACGTCAGCGTGGAATTTTCCTGGGGCGCGACTGAAGTCAAGCCGCCCACGCTGGCCGACGCCATCGTCGAGGTCACCGAGACCGGCAGTTCGCTGCGCGCCAACCACCTGCGCATCATCGAGACCGTCCTCGAATCGAACACGCAGATCATCGCCAACAAGAAAGCCTGGGCAGACACCGATCGCCGCTCGAAGATCCAGAATCTCGCGCTCATGCTGCGCGGCGCCATGGAAGCCCAGGGACGCGTCGGCCTGATGCTCAACGTGCGCAAGGCAGACCTGCCTGGGGTGCTGGCGGTGCTGCCCGCGCTGAACAGTCCCACGGTTTCGACGCTCAGCGATCCCGAGTGGGTGGCGGTCAACACCATCATCGACGAACATTTGGCCTGGGAGATGATCCCGCGCCTCAAAGCTGCGAACGCGACCGGCATCGTCGAGTATCCACTGAACAAGGTGGTGATGTGATGCGGGTGCTCGCGGGCAGAGCGGCGGAAAAGTGCGTGCGCGAGCTGGCCGCGCGGGCGTCGCGGCTGGATACGGTCGAGCCGCAGGTGCGCAAAATCGTCAGCAACGTCCGCCGCAACGGAGATCGCGCGCTAGTGATGTACGCGCGGAAGTGGGACGGCCTGAAGGCTGGGCAGCCGCTGCGGGTCCCGCCGTCGGAGATTCGAGCCGCCTGGAAAACTGCAAATTCTGATCTTTGCTCTGCGCTGAAGCAGGCAGCGGAGAACATCCGGCGCTTCTGCGAATGGCAGAAGCCGGCCGAGTGGACGCGAAAGAATTACGGTATGCTGCTTGGTCAACTGGTGCGGCCCCTGGATTCCGTCGGCTGCTACGTTCCGGGCGGTCGATACCCGTTGCCTTCGACGTTGCTCATGACCGTGATCCCGGCGCAGGTGGCAGGCGTCCGCGAAATTCGCGTGGTCTCTCCCAAGCCTGGGTCGGAGACGCTAGCTGCCGCGGCGCTGCTGGGCGTTACCGAGGTCTATCGTGTCGGCGGGGCGCATGCCATTGCCGCTCTGGCTTACGGCACGGAGAGCATCCCGCGCGTGGACAAGATCGTCGGACCAGGAAATCTCTACGTCACCGCTGCCAAGAAGCTGGTGGCGTTCGATTGCTCGATCGATTTTCTCGCTGGACCCACCGAGGTGGTGATCGTGGCCGAGCGTGGGGAAGCCGCCTTCATCGCCGCAGACCTTGTAGCACAGGCGGAGCATGACCCAGAGACGCTGCCGGTCTTCATCACCAGTTCGCGTAGCCTGGCCGAAGACGTTGCAGCGTGCGCGGCCGGAATTGCGAAGAACAACCCCATCGCCCGCCAGTCCCTGGCTGCGAATGGTGTGGCGCTGGTGGCCGCCTCACATGCTCAGGCGCTTGACTGGGCGAATCTGGTGGCGCCGGAGCACATCACGGTAGCGCGCGGCGATGTGCCTGCGGTCCGAAGCGCAGGGTCGGTCTTCGTTGGCGACTACTCTCCACAGGCGGTGGGTGATTATGCCTCGGGTCCCAACCACGTGCTGCCAACCGCCGGCGCTGCCCGCTATCGTGGCGGCTTGAGCGTGCTCGATTTCCTCAAGCTCATTACCGTGCAGGAACTTTCGCCCGCGGCCCTGCGCCGCATTGCGCCGGTCGTGACCAGCCTGGCCGAGGCCGAGGGCTTGCAGGCGCACGCCGAGTCGGTGCGCGTGAGGTGCGCCCATGCTTGAAGCGCGCGAGGCAGTCCGCAGGCTCAAGGAATACCATCCGCCGCTCGGTGGGCGCGTCGGCCTGCGTCTCGACTTCAACGAGAACACCGTCGGTTGTTCGCCGCGGGTGCTGGAGCGCCTGCGCCAGTTGCAGTTCGACCAGCTTGCCCGCTATCCCGAGCGCGAGAGCGTTGAACGCCAGATCGCAGGGCATCTCGGCGTTGACCCTGCCGGACTGCTCCTGACCAATGGCGTCGATGAAGCTATCCACCTTATCTGCGAAACCTATCTTGAGCCGGGCGATGAGGTACTGATCGTTGTGCCGACGTTCTCGATGTACGAAATCTACGCCGCCGCCACCGGCGCGCGGGTGATCACCATTCCCGCCGCCCCGGAGTTCCGCTATCCGACCGATGAGGTGCTGGCGCGCATCTCGCCGCGCACACGCCTGATCGCCATGGCCAATCCCAACAACCCGACCGGCACCGTGGTTGCGAAGAGCGATCTGCTGCGCATTCTGCGCGCAGCGTCCGATGCGGCCGTGCTGGTGGACGAAGCCTACTTCGACTTCTATGGAGAGTCCCTGCTGGACGACGTTGCGAGCCATCCCAATCTGTTCGTCGCCCGCACCTTCTCGAAAGCCTACGGGCTTGCGGGTCTCCGCATCGGCGTGCTGGTGGGCAGCGCCGCGCAGATGGCTATGGTCCGGCGCGTCGGATCGCCGTACAACGTGAATGCGGTCGCGCTGGCGTGTCTGCCGGAGGCGCTCGCGGAGCAGGAGTATGTGCGGCAATACGTCGCCGAGGTACGGCAAGGAAGAGACCGGCTGGAGCAGGAGCTGCGCTCGCTGAAACTGCGCTTCTGGCCGAGCCAGGCGAACTTCGTGCTGGTGAGCATCGGAGAGCGTCACGATGCGTTTGTGCGCGCCATGCGCGAGCGCGGCATCCTGGTGCGCGATCGCTCGCGCGATCCTGGCTGCGCGGGCTGCGTCCGCATCAGTGTGGGATCGCACGAGCAGACCGAGCGGCTGATCGTCGCACTGCGCGAAGTCGTGCGCGCGATCGTGGCGGCAGGGGTGCCGGCATGAAACACAGGCGAGCCACACTACATCGCAAGACCAATGAAACAGACATCCGGCTCGCTCTGAACGTGGATGGCCGCGGCCAGTACCGCGTCTCTACTGGCATCCGCTTCTTCGATCACATGCTGGAGCTTTTTTCGCGCCACGGTGGCTTCGATCTGGAATTGCAAGCGAAGGGCGATTTGGATGTAGACCAGCATCACACGGTCGAGGACGTTGGCATCGCTCTGGGTGAGGCGTTCGAGAAAGCCCTCGGCGACAAGCGCGGCATCCTGCGCGCCGGTTACTTCCTCATGCCGATGGATGAAACGCTGGGCCTGGCGGCAGTGGACTTCGGCGGGCGCGCCGCGGCGGTGGTCGAGACGCGTGTGCGCAACCGGTTGGTCGGCGACCTGCAAGCCGAACTGGTGGCGGACTTCTTTGAAGGCTTTGCGCGGGGTGCGCGGGCCAACGTGCATGCGCGCGTGATGTATGGCCGCTCGAGCCACCACAAGATCGAATCGTTGTTCAAGGCGTTTGCGCGAGCGCTGCGCGCCGCCTGCTGGCGCGACCGCCGTCTGGCAGGCATGCTGCCCAGCACCAAAGGATTGCTGTGATCGCCATCGTCGATTACCGCGCCGGCAACCTGGTCTCGGTGAAGAAGGCCGTGGACCACCTCGGCTTCACGTGCGCGATCACCTCCGACCCGGCCGTGGTCGAGCGAGCCGAGAAGGTCATCGTTCCCGGCGTGGGGCACTTCGCAGCCACCTCTGCGCTGACGGAGACCGGATTGCGCGCGGCGATCACCAGCGCAATCGCGCGCCAGACGCCATTCTTCGGCATCTGCGTGGGCATGCAGTGGATGTTCGAGTCGAGCGAGGAGGCGCCCGGTGTTCGCGGGCTGAGGGTCTTTGCTGGCGAGTGCTCGCATTTTCCACCGGAAGTGAAGTCGCCGCACGTGGGTTGGAACCAGCTCGAAATCAAAGACGGATCGCGCCTGCTGCGCGGGCTCTCCTCGGGTGCATTCGTCTACTTTACGCACTCCTACCGTGCGCCTGTTATCACCGAAACAGTGGCCTGCTGTAATTATGGCGGAGCCTTCTCTGCGGCGGTCGAGCGCGAGCATCTCTTCGGCGTGCAGTTCCACCCGGAGAAATCGGGAGACGTCGGACTCGGGATTCTGGAGAACTTTTGCCGGCTTTGACATGCTGACCAAACGCATCATCGCCTGCCTCGACGTGGACGCGGGACGCGTCGTCAAAGGCGTTCGCTTTCTCCATCTGCGTGACGCCGGCGATCCCGCCGAACTTGCGGCTGCGCACAGTCGTGCCGGAGCGGACGAAATCGTGCTGCTCGATATTTCCGCCACCCACCAGAATCGCGCCATCCTGCTCGACGCGGTCCGTCGCGCCGCTCGCCAACTGTTCGTGCCATTCACGGTGGGCGGAGGCATACGGTCGCTTGAGGACGCGGCCGCGGTCTTCGACGCCGGCGCCGACAAGATTTCCATCAACTCCGCTGCCCTGGCCGATTCAACGCTGATCACGCGCATCGCCGAGCGCTACGGATCGCAGGCAGTGATTGTCGCCGTGGACGCCAAGCGTCTCCCAGGGACGAACGGCGCCCGCTGGGAGGTCCGCGCTGCGGGAGGCCGAAAGCCCACCGGGCGCGACGCGCTCGAGTGGGTGCGGGAAGCCGAGTCGCGCGGCGCGGGCGAAATCCTGCTGACCTCCATGGACCGCGACGGCACTCGCGATGGCTTCGATTGCGAGTTGACGGCCGCGGTAGTGGGCGCGACCTCGATCCCGGTCATCGCCTCCGGCGGCGCCGGCGGTCCTGAGCACTTCGTCACCGTCTTTCGCGAAGGACGCGCCGATGCCGCCCTTGCCGCTTCCATCTTCCACTTCGGTCTGAATTCCGTCGCCGAACTGAAACAGCATCTCCGCGCCGCCGGCATTCCCGTGAGGTGGCCGTGCTGATCCCCTCCATCGACCTTATGGAAGGCAAGATCGTGCAGCTCATCCAAGGCTCGAAGAAAGCGCTGGAAACGACTGATTTCGAAGCCTGGATCGAGCGCTTCTCGCGCTACCCGCTGGTGCAGCTCATCGACCTCGACGCAGCCATGGGCAAGGGCAGCAATCGCGCGCTGGTCGAGCAGTTTGCGACGCGGCTGCCGTGCCAAGTAGGAGGCGGCATTCGCTCAATCGAAGCCGGCGAGGACATGCTGCGCGCGGGAGCCCGGCGAATCATCATCGGCTCCACGCTGATCCGCGACGGGCAGATCGACCGCACTTTTGCAGAGGACTTGGCGGGGCGTTGCGGTTGCGAGCGCCTGGTGTTTGCCGTGGATTCTCGCGGCGGGAAAGTGGCAATCGGCGGGTGGAAGCAGGCAACCGAGCTCACTCCCATCGAGATGATGCAGGCACTCGAGCCCTGGTGCGCCGCCTTTCTCTATACCCACATCGATACCGAAGGGTTGATGCAGGGCATTCCCTTCGACGTGGTGCGCAATCTGCGGCGGGCGACTGCGCGCCAGCTCATCGTGGCCGGCGGTATCACCAGCACTGCCGAGATCGAACAGCTCGACGCCCTAGGCGTGGATGCCGTGGTCGGCATGGCCATCTACACCGGCCAGGTGAGTGCCTAAGCAACCTTTTTCCACAGTTTTGCTGCTTTACTCTTGGTGCATTCTGGGTGAAGATTCTGTGAACAAGGTGAGAATTTCAGTCGTCACGCGGTCTCTGCGGTGGTTTTCTGAAGTTGAGTTGTCTTCTGCGCTTCGCCAGCCTCGTTTTGTTTGTATTTCCTGCCACTTCGTCTCCTGCGGCGCCGCCACGCCTTTGTCCCCAGGGCCATCCCCGAACACCATAGCCTGGAACGGCTACACGCAATGAAGGATATCAACGAGGTCCTCAGAAAGAAAGAAGCAGATTTACAACAGATCCAGAGAGAAGTGGAGGCGTTGCGCGTCGCCGTCCGCCTGCTTTCCGAGGAAACGGAAGCCGCTTCCATATTCGCGCGGCCGGTGCTGCCGACGAGCGCCTATGCTCCGCCGACGCGGCCCGCGCCCCCGCCCACGGCCGGCAGCCCTGACCCGGGCTATGGCTCGTCGTGGGACGCTGCCGCCAAGAAATTTCCGTGATGGCAAGCGGCCTTCGGATTGCGGTCGCGCGTGCCGCCGTGTGGCTGTGGGTGCCGCAGCGCGCCTGGGGTTTACACGGGTGGAAGCGGAAGTAGGGAGGTAACCGTTCAATGTCGATTTCGGCAACCCTGCAGCGACCAGAGACGGCGTCGGTTCCAGAGCGGCGCAAATCTCCGCGCCGGAGCGTCATCGACTGGCGCCTGGTCACCGTCAGCCTCGACAACAAAGACGCCGGCCTGATGGTCGATATCAGCGAGGAGGGAATGGCGGTGCAAGCGCTGGCCCGGATCAAGCAGGGAGCGACCACCTCGCTGCAGTTCGAGTTGCCCGGTAGCTCTGCGCGCATTGAGGCCAGCGGAACCGTCGCCTGGGTAGATGAGACCTCAGGGCGTGCCGGGATTCGTTTTCACAACCTGCCCGAGGCGGCGACGGCAAGCTTGAAGGAATGGCTCACTCGGCCAGCCCCTTCGGCCAACGGCGTGGCGGCGGCTCCGGCTGTGCTCGGACCCGAGAGCAGGGTGGGGGAGATCGCGGCGCTGCAGCGCGAGATCACCCGGCGAGGCCTCGAGGGCGATGCTGCCCTGGCCCTCATTGTTCAGCGCGCCCAGAGCCTCACGCGCGCCGACGGCGCCGCCATCGTCCTGGGCGATGCCAGGTGGATGACTTGTCGCGCTTCCGATGGCGCGGCGCCGCCCGTAGGCGCTGGTCTGCGGCCGGAATCGGGGCTCTCCGGAGAATGCGTGCGCACCGGTGTGACCGTCCGCTGTGAGGACACGGAAATGGATCCGCGGGTGGATCGCGAAGCCTGTAGCTCCATGAACCTGCGTTCCGCGGTGATCGTGCCGCTGTTTGCGCGCGGCAACATCAGCGGGTTGTTGGAGGTCTTCTACGCTTCCACCCGCGGTTTTGATGGCCGCGATGTGCTCACGCTGCGGCGCATGGCCGACTTGATCTCGGCTACGGTGGCCGGTCCGGCGTCACGTGAGCCGAAGTCCGCGGCTGCCGTAGCTGCGCCGCCCGAGCCGGCGATGGAGCGCGCTGTCCCTCCTGCGCCCATGATCCCTCCCGCGCCGCGGGCGGTCTCCCAACCGGCGAAGGTCGTCTGCAACGTCTGCGGGCACGAGAATCCGCAGTCTACCCGCGCTTGCGAGAAATGCGAGGGGCCGCTGCCCGGGCGTGCGCTCCCCGACGCGCCCCCCGATGCGCAGCACGAAGGCCGCAAGCCGTGGATGACGCTGCGTTTGAACGCCAGTCCCCGGCTGCTGGTTCTGACGGCGGTGCTGGTGTTGCTGCTGGGGATCTGGGGATGGCAGGAATACAAGTCGCGGCAAAAGGGCGCCGGAGTATCCGCCAATACCACCTCAGCTATCGAGCCCCGTCGGTAGACAGAAAAAGGATTGCGACCCGGCTCATGCCGCCGCCGGCTGCCCGAAGTACGCCGGATAGCGTCGCGCGTATTGCTTGTTCGCCCGATACGAGCGCGCCAGCTCCATGTAGATCCCGAGATCGCGGTCGAGGTCGGACTGAGTGCCATCGAAATAGAAGTTGCGGATGGGAATTCCGCCGTAGTCCTTGCTCAGCTTGGGATACACCGCCTCACTCACGATGCCGTTCATCCAGGTGAAGGGGCTGATGTCGATGATGCCGTCCGCGCCGTGGCGCGCCAGGTAGACGGCCTTGCCCACGCTGAGCGCCATCTCGCCTTCCACGCCGTGGTGCGGCAGGTAGGGCGCGCCCAATTCCAGGATTTCCTCGATCTCCGGCTCCTCGTAGCCGACCCAGTCTTCGCCGAAGGGCGCGCGCAGCGCGTGCTCATCGCCGTGCTGCACGTGCTCGCGGAGCTTGGCCTTCAGCATTTCCAGCGACCATCCTTCTCCGCACAAGCGCAGTTTGCGGCGGACTTCCTGGTTGCTGTAGCCGATCCACTCGGCGATGTCGCTCAGCCAGGCCTCGGCGCCGTAGCCTTCCAGCTTGCGCACCAGGTCTTCGTTGCTGAAGGTATTGAGGCGGCAGAAGATTTCGCCCACCACGCCGATGAGCGGCGTCTCCGGATCATAATGCGTGGGCAGGCGACGGAAGCGCTCGCGGGCGCGCCGCATCGAGTCCACCAGGTCGCGCAACTGGCAGTCGGGATGGGCGCAACTGGCCTCCATGGTCTGGCACAGATCGCGAAGGCAGTCCTGGAAGACCTGGTCGGCCGCACCGCTGACGTCCTCATACGGACGCGTTTGCAGCAGCGCTTTTTGCAGCAGGTCGCCGCAAACCAATGCCCGCCACGCGGCGCGCATGAACGGCGTAGCGATGTCGCCGATGTCGGCGTAGCCGTTCTTGCTGCTGGGAGAAAGGATCTGCACTTCGCCGTGCCCCACTTCGGAAAGCAGTTTCTTCAGATACGGCGCGTATTGGCCAAAGCGGCAGGGACCATCGGCGGCAGCCATGAAGAAGACCGTGCGCTGCGGATCGAACCCCGGCTGCTCCATGATGCGCAGGAAGTCTCCAACCGTGACCTTGGCGGGATAGCACTCGTCGCCGGCGGTGAACTTGCCGCCCAGTTCGCGCGTGCGCGCGTCCGAGGGCGGCGTGGGATGGGCTTCCACACCCAGCCAGCGAAACACCGAAGCGAACGCTTCCGGATGTCCCTCCGACATCGCCGGCACGTAAACTACTTTGCCGTACAGCGGATTCTCCGGGCCGACTTTGCGGCTTACATGCTGGTGGCGGAGGGCGCACATCGCAGAAATCCTTTGCTGTCGAGATAGGCTTCACAGCGGGTGATGAAACCCGCGTCGTTGGAGTGGCCGTCGAACTGGAGCACCAGGCCGGGCTTGCGGCCGGCCTCGTTCATAAACGACTTGATGTAGGAATCGGGCCCGCACTTGAAGTTGGAGATGTAGACCACATGCAGATTGGGGTAGCGACGGGTGATGCGCGCCGCCGCCAGAATCCGCCGGCCGGAGTTCCAGTACATGTTGGGATTCACGTCGAGGATCTCCTCGTCATCGAGCGCGAGGAAATCCATGGGCAGCACGTTGGCGCCGTAGAGCGCTCGCAGCTTGCGCGGAATGTCGCAGTTGATGCTGCGGTCATACATGTTGTAGGCGCGCCCGACCAGCACCAGCGCCGGCTCGCCGCTTTGTTCGAGGCGCGCAAGGGCGTCACGGCCGGCTTCGAGCACCGTGTCGGTGAACGCCCCCTGCGCCGCATAGGCGGCCATCACGGCCCGATTGCTGGCCCGCCGTGAAACCTTCAGCGTCTCTTTGGCAAACGCCGCCAGTTCCTCTTCCACCTTCCTGCGTCCGAGCCGGAAATGCACCGTGGGAGAAAGGATGCGGTCCCGCATCGCCTCCAATTGCGGCACGGCGCGCATGACATAGGGCAGCGTCTGGTTCCACGGGCAGAGGTGCGACGCCGAAGTCCAAGCCGGCGCCTCATAGTCCATCATGTTGGGAAGCAGGATGTAATCCACCTCCTGCCGCACCAGCTCCTGCACGTGCCCGTGGGCAACGATGATGGGGAAACAGGGCTGCGCGATGGCCAGTTCGTCGCCCGTCGCCGCGATCTTCCCGTCGGTCCGCGGCGAAACGACCACTTCGAATCCCAGCTCCTGGAGGTACGCGCACCAGAAGGGAAAGCGATCGTAGAAGTACATGGTGCGGGGCACGCCGACTTTTCTGCCGCGTCCCAGGGGCGGCCGCAGGACTTCTTCGAGCAGCTTGTCGCGATACTCGATCAGGTCTTCGATCACCGGCTGGCGATCGGTGCGGGCGCGCTTGCGGAACTTGTCCGAGCACTTATCGCCCCAGTAGCTGCGCAGGCCTTCGATCGTGAACTCCTTCATGTCGCAGTAATTGGAGCAGGCGTGGCAGACGAACTCGCGGGTCGCGTAATCCACCTTGTTGAGGTCGTAGCCGCGGAACTTGCTGGGCTGGCCGGGCTGCGAGTCCTGCATGCGGTCGCGCGCGATCAGAGCCATGCCGATGGCGCCGATCACGCCGTTGTGCGGCGGGACGATGATGCGCTTGCCCAGGATCTGGGAGAACGCCGCCGCCACTGCGTCGTTGTATGCCGTGCCGCCCTGGAAGTAGATCACGTCGCCGATCCTGCGGCCGCGCACCACGCGGTTCAGGTAGTTAAGAGCCACCGAGTAGGCCAGGCCAGCGCAGAGGTCGCCGACTTCGGCTCCCTTCAGCAGCAGCGCCGTGACGTCGCGCTCCATGAACACGGTGCAGCGCTCGCCCAGGCGTGCCGGATTGCGCGACTCGAGCGCCCGCCGCGCAAACTCGCCCTTGATCTGCACCCCGAGTTTTTCCGCCTGCTCTTCGAGAAAAGGGCCGGTGCCGGCGGCGCAGGCCTCGTTCATGGTGAAGTCCACGACCACGCCGCGATCAATGCTGATGAATTTCGAGTCCTGCCCGCCGATCTCGAAGATGGTATCTACGGATTCCATTTCGAGCCGCTGGCAGACGTGCATGGCGCCGGTCTTGTGCGCTGTAATCTCGTCGTTGACGGTGTCAGCGCCCACCAGTTCGCCGATCAGTTCGCGTCCTGATCCCGTGGTCCCGACGCCGCGGATGCGAAGCTGCGGCCCCAGCACGGCTTCGATTTCCGCCAGGCCTTGATTTACGACTTCGATGGGACGGCCTTGGGTGCGCAGGTAGATTTCATGCAACACGTTGCCGGAAGCATCGATCGCGACCAGGTTGGTGCTCACCGAGCCGATGTCGATCCCGAGATAGGCGTCCACGGTTTCGTCCGGCGCGAGCTTGCGGGTGTCATCCATGCGATCGCGCAGCAGCACCACCTGGTCCATCAGGAGCCGATCGGCGCAGGCGAAGCTGCGCTTTGCGGACGCGTGCTGCTGCAACTGATGGATGCGCTTGAACGAGCGCTTGCGCGTCTCTTCCGTTTCGAACAGCGCCGCGCCTACGGCTCCCATCCAGGCATGCAGCTCGGGCACGAGGAACTGCGACTCTTCCAGCTTGAAGACCTCGCGCAGTGCATTGCGCACGCCCTGATTCAGCGCGACGGCGCCGATGAAAGCCACCGGCGGCTCGACCTCGCGGCCCTTGACGATGCTGGATTTGAAATTACGTGCCACCGCGTCGCACAGCCCGCGCAGGATCTGCTCGGTGGTGTAGCCCTTCTGCTGGGCGTGGATCATATCGCTCTTGGCGAACACCGAGCAGCGCCCCGCGATCCGCGCCGCGCAACTGGCCGAGGCAGCCGCCGCCCCGACTTCGTCCACCGAATACAACAGCCGCGAAGCCTGCTGGTCGATGAACGAGCCAGTGCCGGCGGCGCAATCGCCGCTCGCCGAGTAGTCCACGATGCCCAGGTACTTCGATTCCTCCGCCTCCTCCAGGCGCAGGTACTTGGAAGCCTCCCCGCCCATCTCGAAGACGGTTCGCACCTCGGGATGGAAGACGCGCACTCCTTTGGCCACGGCGCGGAATTCGTTCTCGAAATAAATGCCAAGAATTCTGGCGATGAGCTGGCTGCCGGAGCCGGTCACGCGGATGCCTTCCACCGCCTGCTCCGGGACGCACTCGTAAAACTCCTTGAGCAGGTCAAAGGTGGATTGGATAGGACTGCCTTGGATGCGGCGATAGCGGGAGAGTACGAGCGGCCGTTTCGCCCATGCGCTCAGGGCGGGGAAGTCGCTGAAGAAGAAGCTGGCGGGCTTTTCCCGCGCCAACGATTGGAACAAGCCGGCGTCGCTGGGCTCGCCAATAGCGGCCAGCTTTAGACTGACCGCCCCGATGTCCAAACCGATATTAACGCTCATTCTTTAGATCGCGCAGACGTTCGCGCCGTGCCACGCCGGGTTCCCCGGCAAACCCGCCTTTGGGTTGCTGGGGTGGAGGCTGGGGGAGCGCCGCCTGCCGGTTACGTTTCGTTCGAAAGGCCCTGGAAGACGACAGCAGGGTAAACGGAGGGCTGGGGGGCTGGATGTGATCGCGGTCACACACCGGCGGTCTGTGCTCACAGCGGCGTTGCCCGGGGGCTGCGCCCGTCACTTGCTTCTGTGACCCAGGTCACTGTTAGGGGCGCCTCTTGGCAGGTAAAAAACACTTGCACATCCAGAGGTAGAGATATGATTTCCACCACCTCCCAATATGCTTTGCGAGCTCTCATCCATATCGCCAGTCTTCCGCCCGGAACCACCGTCCTGAGCCAGGATTTGGCCGAGGCCACACAGGTCCCACGCAATTACCTGTCGAAGGTGCTGCTCACGTTGCGTAACGCCGGATTTCTGCAGTCGACCCGCGGCGCCGGTGGCGGCTACCGCCTCAACCGACCGGCGGACCACATCTACCTGATCGACGTGGTGGAATTGTTCGAGGGGTCGAAGGCCAAGCCCAATTGCCTGCTCAACAGCCGGCCATGCTCGGACGAGACGCCGTGCAGCGCACACCGCGTGTGGCGTGAGCTCTCCATGGTCTACAACGGCTTTCTCGTGACTACCACTTTGGGGGCTGTCGCGGCAACGAACTACAACTCCTCTTGATCTGCGGCTCCGACCGCGCGAGGGTTTTCCTGAAGCCCTTCGATCGAGAAACCAGGCGGCGGGCTGATTATCACAAAACTGTCACCACGAGCCACTAGCTGAAGTCGCTAACAGGTTCGCGGGTTCGGTAAACCGGTGTACAATTTCCGCCATTTGCCGGGGGTGTCTCGGTCTGGAGATTCCTGTTGGGGCAGCGTCGGATGAGCTGAAAACCACTTTCAGCGTCGTCTTCGGACACCCCCTGCAGCGGTTCCGCGGTTGGGGCCCGCAGCGGTCGTCCTGCGATTCAATACCTTGCATGGCAGCGCAGAGGAGTTCTGAGATGAGTGAACAAACGGGCAAGCGGATCGGTGACTACGAGATCCTCGATGAATTGGGCAGCGGGGGAATGGGAAGGGTCTATCGGGTGCGGAACGTCATTTCCGACCGCATCGAGGCCATGAAAGTGCTGCTGCCCGATTTGGCGGGACGGCAAGAGCTGGCCGCCCGCTTCCTGCGGGAGATCAAGCTCCTGGCTGCCCTCAATCATCCCAACATCGCCCAACTCCGCACGGCGCTTACCGTGGACAACCAGTTGGTGATGATCATGGAGTACGTCGACGGCACGACCGTGGCCTCCCGCCTGGAGCGGGGGCCCATCCCCGTATCTGAGGCGTTGAACTACATCGATCAGGTGCTGGGCGCGCTCAGCTATGCACACAAGCAACAGGTGATCCACCGCGACATCAAACCCGCCAACATGATGGTGACGGCCGAGGGCGTGGTGAAACTCATGGACTTCGGCCTCGCCCATGCCGGAAATGACGGCAGTCCGAGTCTCAGCCTCACGGTGGCCGGCACCACCCTGGGCTCGCTCAACTACATGTCTCCGGAACAGGTGAAGGGCCAGCCTGCGGATGAACGTTCCGACTTGTATTCGCTCGGCATATCGCTCTACGAGATGGTGACCGGCCAGAGGCCATTCCAGGCGGACAGCGCGTTCACCATCATGACGGCGCACGTCCGGGACGTGCCCAAGCCGCCGCTCGACCTGCAGCCCGGACTGCCTCCTGCGCTGAATGAGATCATTCTCACGGCAATCGCCAAGAACCCTGTGGCGCGCTTTCAGTCAGCCGACGCCTTTCGGAACGCGGTGAACCAGGCGCAACTTTCACCGCGGGAAGCTGCTGCACCGCGCGGGCCGGCGCCCCGTTCAGTTGCTACCGTGGTATCGGCGCCACCTCCGCACGATGCGCCGACTATGCCGGCCGCGCCTATTCCCAGCGCCGCTCCGCCCACCCGGCAGAGTGGACATCGCGGGTTGTATATAACTTTGGGAGCATTGATCGTGCTGGTTGTTCTGGTCGCCGCCGGGATATACAGACCAGGACGGGGAAGGGCGAATGAACCGGCGGCGAGTCCTCCCCCAGCGCCAGTTGCTCCGGAGCCGGCGCCGGTGGCAACGCCCCCTGCGATCGTCCAGCCGGCAGAGGATCCAGCCAAGAAACGTCTGCTTGCCGAGTTGGAGCACCAACTCGATCAGCTTTCCAGCCGCGCCGCTGCCGTGAATGCCAGTTTAGATCGCCTCCAGCAGCAACAGGCCGCCTCGGGCTACGGACTTCGCGGAGACATAGTCGCCAAGCAGGCAACCATGCAGACAAACCTGTCCCACGCCGAGCGTGCGGTTGCGCGCGGCGATGCCGCAAAGGGCAGGAAATATACCGATCTGGCGGCCGCGGACGTGGAGGCTCTGGAGCATTTTCTCGGACGCTAGCCTGGAGCCCGACGTGGCCAGCGGCGGCGCCCGACGTTTCCGCCGTCCGCATTCGGTGCTAGAATTTGCCGAGCGTAACGTGGGAGGGGGAGATGAGGCTTACTCTTCAGCTCTTGCTCATTTGTCTGGTGCCTCTCGCGGTCATGGGGCAGGAATCCGTTCAGAAACAGCCCGAGCCGCAGGTGGTATCGGAGCAATCCGCGCCACCGTCAACCGAACTACCCGCAGAGGCGCCCGTAGTGCAGCCGTTCCCACCGGCCCAATACCCGCAACCGGCGCCGAAGCCAGGACATCCGCTTGACCCGAATGATGTGGCCATCCTTACTGGTCACGCGGCAAGCGGGAACGCCAACCGGTCGCCCTACCCAAACACGATCGTGTACACCTACATGGGTCCCTACTCGTACGGCTACTCGAACCGCACCTGGTTCGGTCCCGGGCAACGTTTTGGGTTTAACGGGTTTCTCTTCTCGCGGCGGCCGGGGCCTTTTGTCCAGCCATTCTTTGGCGGTCCTTTTGGGCGGTTCTCGTTCACGGGCTTTGCGGTCGGACCGCACTAGGAAAAAGGGCTGGCCGCAGCCAGCCCTGACGTGTCCCACTCCCTATGAGCGGCGGCTCACTGGGTGGCGGTCTTCACCATATCTCCGACTTTGAAGCCGCTGCCGGTGAGGATCTTGGCTTCCGCCGACCCCTCGTCCACGTCGGTGATCTGGATGGTCCCCACCTGGCTGGTCATGCGGCGGATCACTGCGCCGGTGGCTGGATCCTTGATCTCGCGTGTCACGCGCTCCACCGAGAGCGTATCCCCGGACTTCAGACCGGCTTTCTTGCCCACGTTGACCACCACAGCGTTCTTATCGACGAACGCCAGCATGCCCTGTACAACGATGGTCCGCGCCTGCAATTTGGGCGCGTCCGCGATAAGCCCTGCGCTCAGTTGCTCCATCGCCTTCTTGACGGCCTCACCGATGATGGTTTCCTGGAAGTCGCTGCTGCCGAAGTCCACGTTGCCGCCTCCGAAACCATGCCAGTTGCCGCCTCCGCCCAGCAGGGAAGTGCTTTCGCGGGACGATTCGCCTTTGCCGTCGGCAACGCCCAGGATCTCAGCCGTATCGATGTTCACGAGGCGCGCATCCACGCTGACGATGGCCTTGGATTTTTTGTGGCTGAAGCCGCCAAGCCCGAATCCACTAAAGCCGCCGCCACCGCCGCCAACCTTGGTGTCCTTGTTTTCTCCGCCAAACTGCGTGATGACGCCCACTATAATAGCGTCCACCCCCAACAGCTTGCCGATCTTGGCCGCCGAGTTCGGATTGGCGCGGTCGCTATTGGAGAAGTTCTGTTCTGCCAGAATCTTGTCCAGCGCGCCCCGTTCGATCACCGAATAAGTGCCGTCCTTGACCAAATACTTCACCAGCAGGTTGGTCATACCCTTACCCACGTCCACGTCGGTGCCGAACGCGGCTTGTGTCTGGCTGCGCACAGTTCCGTATTCGAAGTCCAGGATCGCGACCCGCTTCTTGCGGTCCTCAGCGTGCAACGCCACGGTCCCAATGAGAATGATCACAGCTACCCGGAATGCCTTCTTCATGGATCCACCTCGGAGTTATGCTCTGGGGAAGTGGCAGAGATCATATCACCCTGCCTCAACTCGACTTCCACAACCCGACCCCCGATCCCCGATCCCTCTGCCATCCACAAGCCCAGTATCTTGGAAATACAGCTTGCTAGCAGGCTGCCTAACCGCCCGCACCTTGCCTGACCTCGGCCTCGGTCTGGTCGGCATCTTTCTCCTGCTGTTGAAGATCGCTTTCGACGTTGGCATCTGGCGTCGGCGGCGGCACTTCTCCTGCCGTGGTGCCGGTGTCGGGTGCGGCGGGCAGGCCGCCCTTGCCGGACTTCTCGGCCAGCGCCTTGAGTCCGGCATCCAGCGTCTCCCGGAAATGGTTGTACATTTCCTGCAGGTCGTCGGCGCTCATCGCGGCGTTGGCGCCGACAGCGCAGTCATCCTTCTTACTGGCCCTGACGGTGATTGCGACGTTGTTGTCGCTTCCGATCGTGTCGCTGGTGCGCTGGATGACGTCGCCTTGGGTGAGGGCGCACTCCTGGCCGTCGTTGGTGGTTACGTCGAGGTCGCTGGCCACGACATAGTAGCGGAAGTTGGGAGCGAACGCCGGCGGCAATTCGTCCCCACCGGAACTGGAAGCCGCCGCATTGGGGTTCGCAGCCGCAGCCTTGTCGGCGGCGATCTGCTGCTTGATCTCCTCAGCGAGAGCATCCTTTACTTCCTTACTCAGTAGCGGTTGGCCTCCGCTTCCGGCGGGAGCCGCATAAAGCGCGGCGCCATAGGCGGCTTGCAGGTTGTTGGCGACGAGCAGGTCCTCAGACCACAACCCAGCCATCAGCTCGGGTGCAGGGAGCAAGGATGGCGGATTGGCCTCGCCGCGCGCCGCCAGTCCCGCCTCGTAGGCAGCCTGCAGTTGCTGCGCCATCATGTAGTCCGTCAGCCAGAAGGGGGCGGCAGGATACGCCGGATATGGCGCATAGTAATAATTGTAGTAGCCGTACCAGGGATTGCCGGCCCAGCCCCAGTTGTAGTAGACCGGCGCGGGCCAGGGATTGTAGGCCCATCCGTAGTACACCGGACGATAGTAGTAGGCGGGCGCGTAACCGTAATAACGGTAGCCGTGCCAGTAGTAGCCACGATAGGCGTAGGCGTAGCGACGTCCGCCCATCCAGTACGTTCTCTGGTAGTACGCGCGGCCGCCCCGCCTGAAGTAGGCGCGTTGCGCGTAGCCTCAGCCATGTCCGAAGCCCACGACGCGTCGCCCGTTGCGCTCGCTGACGATATGCCGTCCGCCGTGCAGGCCATGATTAATGTGCATGTTGTGGGCCTGGATGGAACGAACGTTGTTGCCGCGAAAGCTGGCGCTAACTTTGGCTCCGGAGTGGGTGGTAAATTGCCGCGTGGTCGTCCCTTTGGGTGATATCTTCCCGGCGCCGGCGGCGTTGGTAGTGCCGCGCGCCATATTAGCCGTGCGAGCATTCGCACCGCCGGCGGCGGTCGTCCCGCGAACGTTAGTGGTGCCTCCCTTGGTATTCAATCCGCCGGTGTTTGTTCCACGTCCGGCCTTGAGTCCACCGGTGGCGTTGGTCGCGTGTGTAGCATTGGCGCCGGTGGCACCCCGAGTTCCATACCCACCGTAAATGTCCTTCGAGCCCGTACTGCTACGGCCCGCGTTGACACCGGCCGCGTTCGGCCCGCGATTGCCGTAGCCCCCCGAAGCGTTGCCGGAGCCCGTATTGGGATGCGCCATCGTCCCAGCAGAAGGCCCGCGCTGCATGTTGCCCTGCGCCGGAGATTTGGGACCGCCCTGTGGCGCGTTGTGAGCTGCGGGGGGTGGCGCATTATGGGCCGGAGCATTTTGTTTTTGGCCCTGGCCCAGGGCCCAGGACGAGACCGTCAGCAAAGCTACAGTGGCAAACAGCTTTCCCATGATGCTTCTCCTCCCCGATTCGGATTCATGACAACACCTCGCTGCGGCGAGGTTCCCCCCGGTGAAGTGGTCTGAGATTTCGACAACCGAAGTGGGCCGCATTGTACACCTGTTCTTTGCCCAGTGCAGGGGCGAGAGAACAAGGACGGGCAGCGCAAGCAGCAATCGGGTTGAGGTTGCAGCTACTGTGGTTTGTCCAGCTTGTCGCGCAGCCCCAGAGCTACGTTGATCAGGTCGTCGCTGACCATGCGGGTGGTCAGGATGGCCTCGGACAGCGGCACGGCCACAATCTCGATCCCGCGCAGCGCCACCATGGTCCCGAACTCTCCCTTGTGGACCAGGTCGATGGCGCCGATGCCGTAGCGCGTGGCCAGCACCCGGTCGAAAGCGCTGGGCGTGCCGCCGCGCTGGATGTGCCCCAGCACCACGGTGCGGGTTTCAAAACCGGTCCGCCTTTCGATTTCGTGCGCCAGCACGTTGCCGATGCCGCCCAGCCGCACGTGCCCGAACTCGTCGCGGGCCATCTCGGTGGCCACCGCGGCGCCATGCTGCGGGTCGACATCGGTGGCCAGCTTGGCGCCTTCGGCCACCACCACCACGCTGAAGTAGCGCCCACGCTGGTGCCGCCGCTTGATGATCTCCGACACTTCGTCAATATCGAACGGCCGCTCGGGGATAAGAATCACGTCGGCGCCGCCGGCGATGCCGCTGTAAATGGCGATCCAGCCCGAATCGCGCCCCATCACCTCCACCACCATCACCCGGTTGTGGGCCTCGGCGGTGGTGTGCACGCGGTCGATGGCCGTGGTGGCCACGTTGACCGCGGTGTCGAAACCGAAGCAGAAATCGGTTCCGCTCAGGTCATTGTCAATGGTCTTGGGAACACCCACTACCTTGACGCCCTGCTCGTGCAGCTTGGTGGCAATGCGCTGGGTGTCGTCGCCGCCAATCGCGATGAGGGCCTCAACGCCGTGCTTCGAAAGATTCTCCACGCATCGCTTATAGCCGTCGGGATGCTTGCCGGGATTGGTGCGCGAGGTGCGCAGGATGGTCCCGCCGCGGGGCAGGATGCCGGCCACGCTGGTGAGGTCCACCTTCATCGTCATGTCCTCCAGCACTCCGCGCCAGCCTTCCAGGAAGCCCACAAACTCATCGCCATAGTGGAAGGTCCCTTTGCGCACTACCGCCCGGATCACAGCATTCAGCCCGGGACAATCTCCGCCGCCGGTGAGAATTCCGATCTTCATACGCGCACCTCAATCAGGACATTATGAGCGCACTCCAGTATAAGAGCGGGTCGCCGGGAACGAGGAACGGAAATTTCGACGGGCGAGAGCGAAAAAAGAAACGTTTGTGGGACAGGAAGAACAAGCACGGGAACGGGAACGTGCGTTATGGAAGGAGGCTTGCAGAGACGCAGCATGCTGCGTCTCTACGAACTCTCCGAATGGCAGGACTCGGCTGCTTATTTCGCTGGGGCCGGGGCCGGGGCAGCGACAGGTTTCCCTTGCTCGATGATGTAGACAAAGCTGTACTTGAGTGGTTCGGTGTTGCTGGGATTTCGCACGTTGTGTACCACACCAGGCAGGTTGTGGATGGCCACGCCCGCCTTAAGGGTCTGTGGCTGCTTGCCCTCGACCTCGAGGATTCCTTCTCCCGAGCGGATGTAGGTGAAATCATGGCCCGGGTGAGTATGCCAGCCGCTTTCGATACCCGGTGCGAGTTCCCCTTCGGCAACGTATGCGGTCATCGCCGGCATAGGGGCAATGTCTTCCTTCAGCAGCACAGTTCGCTTGATTCCAGACGGCGGCGCCTGCGCCTGGATAGCAACTACTCCCAGCAGGGCAGCCAGCACTATGCCGAACTCAATTTTCTTTGTCATTTTTCCCCCTAGAGGCGCACAAGTGTACAGGGATGAAGGCATTTGCGCCAGACTATACCTGATCTGCGACGTCCCCAGAGCCCGTCAAGAACGCGAGCCGAGGCCCGCCCGGGGGCGGCACATGTGTCCCGGCGTGCATACCCGTCAGGGGCGTGTGCTAGCATCAATCGACATTCTTATCGCCTGTATGCGAATCCGTCGTTTCCACTCCCTTGTCCTGATTGCAACCCTACTGGCGGTTCACGCCTTCGCGGATGCTCCTGCCGCCAATCCCCAGCGCTACCTCAACGACATCAAAATCCTCGCCGCGCCGGATATGGAAGGCCGTGGCGCCGGAACCAAGGGCATCGACCGCGCCGAGCACTACATCGAGCACCAATACAAGGTGCTGGGACTGGAGCCGGCCGGCACTCGCTCGTTCGAGCAGTCGTTCACCGTCACCACGGGAGCAAAGCTCAAGGGCAAGAATGATCTGATCGTCCACGTCGGAAGCGTCGAGAAGAAACTGAAGCTGGGCGAAGACTATGTCCCGCTGAGCTTCTCTTCCGTGGGATCGGTGAGCGGCCCGGTGGTGTTCGCCGGATACGGCGCGACGGCCGACGAGTTCGGCTACGACGACTACGCCCACCTCGACGTGAAGGACAAGATCGTCATCCTGCTGCGCTACGAGCCGGACAAATTCCAGGAAAAATCCGGCCATCAGGGGCTCACGCAGCACTCGCACCTGATCACCAAGGCCATCAATGCGCGCAATCACGGCGCCCGGGCGGTCATCCTGGTGAACGGCAAGCTGGGGCCGAACGAGGAAGACCTGCTGCTGAAGTTCGGCAGCCTGGCGGGGCCGCGCGATGTCGGCAT
>Ga0187777_10000130_pt1 | contig 56093 bp, 59 predicted proteins | sample 1015_Q2_SP5_10_M_FD_132416 | JGI IMG/M metagenome (GOLD analysis project Ga0187777, IMG submission 132416) | Tropical peat soil microbial communities from peatlands in Department of Meta, Colombia - 1015_Q2_SP5_10_MG | ecosystem: Environmental > Terrestrial > Soil > Wetlands > Peat | place... | reverse complement strand
TCGCGTCCGCCGTCCTGGGCCTTCGACGACGCGTGGCCGAGACGGTCGAGCAGCGCCATCTTCTCCTCGGCGTAGCGGCGAACCGGATGGTTCTCGTCGAGCCCGAGCACGAGCTCGCCCACGCGGGCGCGAAGCTGGTAGGCGAAGTGCGGAGTCGCCGGCCCTACGAGGGCGTCGACGTCGGCGAAGGTCGGCTCGGCCATCGAGACAACCCTAGCCAACAGTAGGCTCGCGGGTGTGCGGCGTGTCACTCCCGTGGACGGAATGCTGCTCGGGACGGTGCTGCTGTGGGCGCTGAACATCACCGTCACGAAGTACGTCCTCACTCACGGCTGGTCGCCGCTCTCCTACGGCACGATCCGCTACTTCGCGGCGATCTCCCTCTTCTGGGCGTTCACCTATCACCGGGAGCGGTCGTTCCGGATCGCACGGAGCGACCTCCGGCTCGTCCTCATCGCCGCGACGATGATCTTCCTCAACCAGCTCTGCTTCGTGTACGGCCTCAAGCTCGCCCACGCCTCGACCGTGGCGCTGCTGCTCGGCGCGACACCCGTGTTCATCGGTCTGATCTCGCTCGCGCTGGGGCTCGAGCAGCTCTCGCGCGCGTTCTGGATCGGCGCCGGCATCACGTTCGCCGGCGTGGCCCTGATCGCGGCCGCCGCCGGCGAGGGGCTCTCGGCCGGCCTCAAGGGCGACCTGCTGGCGATCGGGACGGCCTTCACGTGGGCGTGCTACACGGTCACGATCGCGCCGCTCATGCGGCGCTACTCGCCGTTCCGGATCAGCGCACTCGTGCTCGCGATCGGCTGGGTGCCGCTGGCGCTCGCGAGCATCCCTCAGCTCGCGTCCCAGGAGTTCTCGTTCGGTTGGAAGACTTGGCTCGGCTTCGGCTACGCGGTGATCGGGCCGCTCTTCCTGACCAACATCCTCTGGTTCACGGCGATCGACCGGGTCGGGCCGTCCCGGGCCGCGCTGTTCGGGAACCTGCAGCCGTTCTTCGCGGTGTTCTTCGCCCTGATCCTGCTCTCCGAGACCCTGCACTCGCTGGAGATCGTGGGCGGCATTCTCATCTTCGCCGGGATCCTGCTCGAGCGGATCTGGCATCAGGGCGCGGTGTCCGCGCCCCCGGTCGAGTGACGGCATAATCCATCCTGTGGCCGCTGACTTCATGCCGCTGCTCGGCTGGGACTACGTCGAGCTCTGGGTCGGCAATGCAAAGCAGGCGGCCTTCTTCTACGAGCAGGCGATGGGCTTCTCGCGCACGGCGTACGCCGGCCCGGAGACCGGCGTACGCGACCGCGCCTCGTACGTGCTCGAGCAGGGCGCCGTCCGGTTCGTCGTCACGTCCGCGCTGCGGGAGGAGCACGAGATCACGAAGCATCACGCGCGGCACGGCGACGGCGTCAAGGACATCGCTTTGGCGGTGCCCGACGCGACCGAGGCGTACCGGCAGGCGGTACAGCGTGGCGCGCGCGGCGTCGTCGAGCCGCACCGCGCCGAAGACGAGCACGGGGCCCTCGAGCTCGCCGCGATCGCGACCTACGGCGACACCATCCACACGTTCGTCAACCGGTCGAGCTACGACGGCCCCTTCAAGCCCGGCTACAGGTCGCTGTCCGCGAACGGAAGCGCGAACGCCGGCGTCGGCCTGACGAACATCGATCACATCGTCGGCAACGTCGAGCTGGGACGGATGAACGAATGGGTCGAGTACTACGAGCGTGTCTTCGGGATGACCGAGATGATCCACTTCTCCGACGAGGACATCTCGACCGAGTACTCGGCGCTGATGTCGAAGGTGATGGCAGACGGCGGGGGCAAGATCAAGTTCCCGATCAACGAGCCGGCCGAGGGGAAGCGTAAGAGCCAGATCGAGGAGTACATCGAGTTCTACGGCGGGGCCGGCGCGCAGCACATCGCGCTCGCCACCTCGAACATCGTCGGGACGGTGGAGGCGCTGAAGGAGCGGGGGATGATCTTCCTCGACACCCCGGACGCGTACTACGAGGACGCTCCGGCGCGCGTCGGCGAGATCGACGAGTCCTACGATGACCTGCGTCGCCATAAGATCCTCGCCGACCGCGACGACGACGGCTACCTGCTCCAGATCTTCACGAAGACGGCGCAGGACCGGCCGACGGTCTTCTTCGAGGTGATCGAGCGACACGGCGCCAGCGGCTTCGGTCACGGCAACTTCAAGGCGCTGTTCGAGGCGATCGAGCGAGACCAGGCGCTGCGCGGGAACCTTTAGCTGCGATGTTCGACGACGCGCGTGCTGCGAGCCGGCAGGCACGTTCGCTGCGCCGCCTCCAGCACCGGCCGTACCCGCCGCCGCAGGGTCGCTGGACGCTCGGCCAGACGTGGCAGGACACGCTGTGGGCGCACTGGCGCGTCCCGCGCGACGAGCTCCGCCCGCGCCTGCCGGACGAACTGGAGGTCGAGGAGCACGACGGCAGCGCCTGGCTCGGCCTCGTGTTCTTCCGGGTGCGCGCGCTCCGGACACGCGGCGCCCTGCCGCTGCCGGGGATTTCGTCCTTCCTCCAACTCAACGTCCGTACGTACGTCCGCGGGCCGGACGGGCTGCCGGGCGTGTGGTTCTTCTCGATCGACGCGTCGAGCCGCCTCGCGGCGCTCGGGATGCGGCGCATCTACCGCGTGCCGTGCTTCAACGCGCGGATGGTGCTCGAGCGCGACGGTGACTGGCGCGAGGCCGAGTGCGCGCGGATCGGCGAGCGCGGGAAGGTCTTCGCGGGGCGCTACCGGCCGGTGGGCACCGTCTTCCGCGCGGCGCCCGGCTCGCTCGAGTGGTTCCTCGCCGAGCGGTACCGCCTCTACACCGACAACGGCCGTACCGAGATCCACCACGACCTCTGGCCGCTCCAGGAAGCCGAGGTCGAGATCGAGCTCGCATCGCTCCTGCCCTTCGAGCCTGCCGGCGCGCCGCTCTGCCACTACGCGGCGCTCCAGGACGCCTTGATCTGGCCGCCCTGCCCTGTCTAGCCGCGCGAAGAGCTGACGCTCTTCGCGCGGGTTGAAGTTGTGCTCCGCAGAGCGCTCGCCGGCAAAGCCGGCGAGCTCTTGTCTGCCGTGGGCGAACGGTCCTGGTAGCGCGCGCGGTGGTGGCTGCGCCATCCCCGCGCGCGAGCATCCGGCCTGCGCGAACGCTTCGCGTTCGCTCCGGCCCTGGACCGCCCGCCCAGGACCAGGTTCGGAACCGCCGCCCGTCGAAGCGGTCCAGGCCGAAGGCCAACGCAGCCGCAGGCGCGTGCACCCACGCGGACGGGGACGGCAAAGCCGCCACCGGCCGCGCTACGTAACCCGATGGCCCTGGTCACAAAAGAGCCCGGCGGCTCCGCCGCCGGGCGCTCTGCGAAGCACGACATCTCGACAACGACGACGCGGCGTACGCTTCGCGACGTGAGCCCGCAGCGGAGAACGGCGCTCTGGTCCGTGCTGGCCGCGTGCGCGCTGATCGCGCTGAAGCTCGGCACGGGCCTCGCCACCGGCAGCCTCGGCCTCCTCTCGGAGGCGGTCCACTCCGGCACCGACCTGATCGCGGCGCTGCTCACGTTCTTCGCCGTCGGCGTCGCCGTGCGGCCGGCCGACACGGGCCACCAGTACGGGCACGGCAAGGCCGAGCACCTCGCGGCCCTCGGCGAGGGCGCGATCCTCGTGCTCGCGAGCCTCGCGATCGTCTGGCGCGCGCTCGCGCGGCTGACGGGGAGCGCGCACGCAAGCGTCCACGCGAAATGGTGGGCGCTCGGCGTGATCGGGGTCGTGATCGTCATCGACGCGCTCCGGACGACGGCGTCGACCCGGGCCGCGCGACGCTACGAGAGCGCAGCACTGTCCTCGAACGCGCTCCACTTCGCGAGCGACCTCGCCGGCTCCGTGGCCGTCCTCGTCGGGCTCGTGCTCGTGCGCGCCGGCTACGGGAACGCCGATTCGGTCGCCGCCCTCTTCGTCGCCGTCCTCGTGCTCGTCGCGGCCGTGCGCCTGATGCGGCGCAACGTCGACGTGCTCATGGACCGCGTGCCGGCCGATGCCGAGCACGTGGCCCGCAGGGCGATCGCTTCGATCGAACCGGCGGTGGAGCTGCGCCGGCTGCGCATGCGCCAGGCCGCTGGCCGGCATTTCGCGGACGTCGTGATCGGTGTCTCGTTCGACTCGGCGGTCGGCCAGGGGCACGCCGCCGCAGACGCGGTCGAGCGCGCCGTCCAGGCCGCGCTGCCCGAGGCCGACGTCGTCGTCCACGTCGAGCCGCTCGACCAGGTGGACGTGCGGGAGCGCGCGCACGCGGCGGCGCTCGGCGTGCGGAGCGTGCGCGAGGTGCACAACGTGAGCGTCGTCTCGGTGGGCTCCCGGACGGAGCTGTCCCTCCATCTGAAGCTGCCCGGCGACCTCTCGCTCGGGGAGGCGCACGCGATTGCCGAGGAGGTCGAGCGCGCGATCGCCGCCGCCGTGCCCGAGGTCTCGGCGGTGCAGACCCACCTCGAGCCGCTTACCGAGGAGGCCGCGGGGACGCGGCCGCGGGCGGCCGAGGTCGCCGCCGACGCCGAGACCGTCGCCCGGATCGTGCGCGACGAGACCGGCGAGGAGCCGGAGGGCCTCCGCTTCGTGCACACCGACGACGGCCTCGTCGCCTACCTCACGCTGCGGCTCGGCGGCGGAACCCTCGCCGACGCGCACGCCGAGGCGAGCCGGATCGAGGAGCTGATCCGTCTCGAGCGTCCGGAGATCGCCGACGTGATCGTGCACACGGAGCCGCAGGAGTGATCCTCTGCATGTTCACGCCGAAGGAGCGCGAGCTCGAGCGCGGCTGGCCCGGCCGCATCGATGGCGACCACGTCGTCCAGCTCGCCGCCCAGACGTTGCAGGCGTTCTTCACGGGCGGCGGCAACGCGCGCGAACACGCCGAGTATCCGCTCGACCGGGTCGATCTGCGCGCGCCCGTGCTGCGGCCGCCGTCGGTGCGCATCTTCGACGAGCGTGGGGACTTCCGCTTCGCGAACCCTGCGGCGATCCACGGCCCGGAAGATGTCGTCCATCTCCCCACGGGAGTCGAGGAGATCCAGCCCGTGCTGCGGGTCGCCGCGATCGTCGGCGCCGGGATCATCGGCGGCTTCACGCTGATGAACGACTGGCACGCGCCGGGCCTCGCGGGAGCGAAGGCACACGATTTCGCGATCTCGCTCGGCCCGTGGGTCGCGACCCCGGATCTCGCCGGGCGTGCGGACGTCGACTGGGCCGCCCTCCTCGACCACGCCGAGCGGAACACCCGGCTCCTGCCGGGCGACGTCGTCGCCGCCGCCGGCGTGCCGCAGAGCCCGGTCGGAGCCGGCGCCGTCGTCGAGCTGAGCCTGCCGCCGCTGGGCCTGCTCAGGAACACCGTCGCGGCGTGACGCGCGTGGCGGTGGTCGGTGCGGGTGTGATGGGCTGTGCCGCGGCGTGGGCGCTGGCCGAGCGCGGCGCCGACGTCACGGTGCTCGAGCAGTTCGACCTCGATCACGTCCGCGGCTCGAGCCATGGCCGGACGCGCATCGTGCGGCTCGCCTACCCGGCGCCGCACTGGGTTCGGCTGGCCGCGGAGGCGATGGCCGGCTGGCGCGAGCTCGAGGCCGCGTCGGGGCAGCAGCTGCTCGGGCTGTACGGGCTCGTCGAGCTCGTCCCCGGCAGCGGGGCGACCTCCGCGGCGGCGCTCGAGGCGTGCGACGTCGAGTACCGGGCCCTCGACACGGCCGGGGCCCGCGCGCTCGGAGCGGTGCTGCCGCCCGGATGGGCGGCGCTGTTCCAGCCCGATGCGGGGATCGTCCGCGCCGACCTCGCACGCCGGGCGTTCCTCGACATCGCCACGTCACGCGGGGCGCGCGTCGAGACGGGCCACCGCGTGCGGGCCGTCGACGACGTCGACGCAGACGTCGTCGTCGTCACCGCAGGCCCCTGGGCGACCCGGCTCGTCGCCGGCCTGCCGGTACGCGTGACCCGGGAGACGTTCGCGTACTACCGCCGCGAGGGGCCGCCGCCGCCCGCGATCGTCGACCTGAGCCCCGAGACGGGAGGACACGCGATGTACGCGCTCTACGACCCGGTGCACGGGCTCAAGGCGGGAGCGCACGGCTCCGGCGCCGAGGCGGATCCGGACGAGGACGGAACGCCCGACCCCGAGATCGTCGACCGCATCTCCGCGTGGGTAGGCGAGCGGCTCGCGGGCGTCGAGCCCGTGCCGGCGGCGGCGGAGACATGCTTCTACACGTCGACCGTGGACGAGGCGTTCGTGCTCGAGCGCCGGGGCTGCGTCGTCGTCTGCTCGGCGTGCTCGGGGCACGGCTTCAAGTTCGCGCCCGCCGTGGGGCGAAGGCTCGCCGATCTCGCCCTGGAGTAGGCTTCCGCCATGCCGTTCTACCAGCGCCTCGGCGAGGTTCCGCGGAAGCGCCACATCCAGTTTCGGGACGACGGCACGCTCCTCACCGAGGAGGTGATGGGGCTCGAGGGATTCACCGGCAACGAGTCGATCCTCTACCACCTCCACTCGCCGTGTCGTGTCATGAAGCTGGCCGGCTTCGAGCCGATCGAGCTCGAGGAGTGGCTGCCGGACCAGCACGGCCACCGGCATTTCAAGACGTTCGACGTCGCGCCGTCCGGCGACGAGATCACGGGACGTCGCGTGCTGATGTGGAACGGCGACGTGGAGATCTCGCTCTGCCGGCCGCAAGGGTCGATGGACTACTTCTTCCGCAACGGCGAGGGCGACGAGGTGATCTTCGTCCACGAGGGGTCGGGCACCCTCGAGACGACGTTCGGCGACGTCCCGTACAGGGAAGGCGACTACATCGTCGTGCCGCGCGGGACGACGTACCGCTTCCGCCCCGAGGGGGAGCAGCGCCATCTCGTCTTCGAGACGCCCGGCCTGATCGAGATCCCCCGCCGCTACCGGAACGAGTACGGGATGATCGTCGAGGGGGCGCCGTACTACCACCGCGACATCCATCCCCCGGCGGAGCTGCGGACGGTCCGCGAGCAGGGCGAGTTCCCGGTGAAGGTGCGGGTGCGCGGCGGCTACCAGACCTACGTCGTCGACTACCACCCGTTCGACGTCGTCGGCTGGGACGGCTATCTCTACCCGTGGACGTTCTCGATCCACGACTTCGAGCCGATCACCGGCCGCATCCACCAGCCGCCGCCGTCGCATCAGACGTTCGCCGGCCCGAACTTCGTCATCTGCTCGTTCTGCCCGCGCAAGCTCGACTTCGATCCCGAGGCCGTGCCGATCCCGTACCACCATTCGAACCTGCAGTCGGAGGAGATGATCTATTACGTCTCCGGCAGCTTCGGCTCGCGGCGCGGGGTCGAGGTCGGCTCGATCACGCTCCATCCCTCGGGGCTGCCGCACGGGCCGCAGCCGGGACTGGCGGAGGCGTCGATCGGGATGCACGAGACGCACGAGCTTGCCGTGATGTGCGACACGTTCCACCCGCTGAAGCTCACGCCGTTCGCGCGCGACCTCGACGACGGCGTCTATGCCTATTCGTGGTACCGGAACGCCGCCGACGTCGACGCGGCGGACGGCGACGCGAGCGGCGCCGGCCTCACCTCGCACTTCTAGCCCGCACCGTCGCTGATTTACAGATCCGTTACGTCTGCCAGCGGTGCGGCTTACCGGATGCATCCACCGTGCGAGCCAAGGACGACCCTCCCCTCGACGCACGGAAGGACCACGACGATGAAACGGCTCATCCCCCTCGCTCTGATCGCTCTCGCGCTCGCGGCCGTGCCGGCGGCGTTCGCGGACGACGGGAGCACCCCGCCCGCACCGGCAGGCCAGGCGACGGCGCCGACGGGCAATCCCGGTCAGCGCTTCCAGATCCTGCGCCTGCGGCTCGAGCTGGCCGGGCTCCGCTTCGCGAGGCATTGCCGCGGCAACGTGGGCAACGTTCCGCAGGTGTGCCTCGACTTCGCGCAGAAGGTCGAGCAGCGGCTCCAGAAGCTCGACTCCAACATCCAGGCGCGGATCGCGAAGATCCAGCAGACGTGCGGCGCATCGACGTCGACGTCCACGACGACGACGACGTCGCCGCCGACGAAGGACCCGTGCGCGAACGCCGACAAGCGGATCGCGCGGCTCCAGCAGATCGACGCGCGGGTGAAGGCGCTCGCGCAGAAGGTGCAGGGCTGGATCGACGGAGCAGGCGGCTCTGCCGGCTCGTCCTCGTCCGGCACGAGCGACTCCACCCTCGACCAGGCGGCAGCCGGCCTCAACCAGCTGGTCCAGCAGGCCGGCGCAACCGGCTAGCGCAGGAGAGCTGCGACGGGCCACCGCTGCGGCGGCGGCCCGTCGCTAGCGTCCGGGGCGTGGCGTTCCTCTCCGTCCCGGCCCCGTTCGACTTCACCCTCACGACCGAGCGCTTTCGCGCGTTCGGGCCCGACCGGGCGAACCTCTGGCACGAGGGCGGGCTCCACCGCGTCGTCGGCGGCCGCGAGGTGCGGATCGAGGCGGCCCACGGCGGTGTCGAGGTGGAGCCGCTCGACGGCGAGAGCGAGCCCGTCGTTCGCGCGCTGCTCGGGCTCACGTTCGACCTCGACGCGTTCTCCGCGTGGGCTGCCGGGGACGACGTGCTCGCCGAGCTCGTGCCGCGGCTCGCCGGCTTCCGGCCGCCGCTGACGCCGGACCCGTTCGAGATGCTCGTCGGCTCGATCGCGTCGCAGCAGGTCTCGCTCTTCTCCGCGCGCGCGATCCGCAACCGGCTGATCGAGCACTTCGGCGAGCGCGCGGGGGAGGCCTGGGCGTTTCCCGCGCGCGCACGCCTCGCGGGCGCGCGCGAGGAGGAGCTCGTCGCGGTCGGCTTCTCGCGCCGGAAGGCGGAGTACGTCGTCGGGCTCGCCCGTTCCGAGCTCGACCTCGCGGCGCTCGCCGGCCTCCGCGACGCGGAGGTGAAGGTGCGCCTGACCGCGCTGCGCGGGCTCGGCGAATGGACGGCAGACTGGTTCCTCGCGCGTCACCTCGCCCGCCCGCACGCCTGGCCCTGGGGCGACCTCGCCCTGCGAAAGGCGGTCGCTGCCCTTTATCGTGGACTCGACGTGCGGGAGGCAGGCGCCCGCTTCCATCCGTTCGAGAACCTGACCGCCCACTACCTCCTGCTCGCACAGCGCGTCCCGTGATCCGCCCAGCGACTCCCGACGACCTCCCTCTCGTCCGCGAGCTGTGGCTCGAGTTCGAGGCCGAGGTCCCCGACGCCGAGTGGCGGGAGGACGACAGCGAGCAGGACATCGCCGCGCTCGACGCCCGGGTCGAGGATGGGGTCGTGCTCGTCGCAGAGCAGGACGGGCAGGCCGTCGGCGTGGCGGTCGCGGCCAAGACCGGCGCGCACGTCGGCTTCCTCGACGTGCTCTACGTGCGCCGCGCGGCACGGCGGAGCGGCGTCGCCGCAGAGCTTCTGCGCGCGACGGCTGCCCGGTTGCGCGAGCTGGGGGCCGAGGTGCTCGAGCTCGAGGTGCTCGCGTCCAACGAGGCGGCGCGTGCCATCTACGACGGCTGGGGATTCGCACCCGTCGAGCTGACGCTCGCCGCACGGCTCGACACGCTCGAGCAGCGCGTCGTACCGCGTCCCGCCGGCCCGACGTTCGCCTCGATCCACGTCCAGACCGACGACGGCGGCGCCGTCGAGCGCGCCGTGCACAAGGTGCTGCCGAGGCTCGGCCGATCGGCCGGCACGAACGTCACAGGCCCGCGCAACGGCTGGGTCGCCGTCCACGACGAGCTTTGCGACCGGGAGCCCCGACTGCTGCAGCGTCTCGCCCGCGAGCTCTCGTACTCGCTCGCGTCGGTCGTGCTCGCAATCGGCGTGGAGGAGGGAGCGGTCGTCCGCTACAACCTTTGGGACCGCGGCTCGAGCGTCGACGAGTACCTGTCGGTGCCCGAGTACTTCGGCGAGCTGCCGCCCGGGGACGTCGTCGCGCTCGGCGCGAACCCGACCGTCGTCGCGCGGCTCACCGGCGCCGACCCGGCCCGCGTGCGCGAGGTGGCGCGCACGGCCGCGACCCCCGCCGAGCTGCCGCCGGCGGGCGAGCTCGTCGAGGCGATCGCAGCGGTGATGGGCGTGGCCGAGGCCGGGCACGGCTGGACGGCCTCGTGATGCTCACACTCTACGATGCCGCCCGCTGCCCCTACTGCGCCCGCGTGCGCATCGTCCTCGCGGAGAAGGACGTCGAGTACGAGGCGATCGAGATCGACCTCGCCGACCGTCCGGCCTGGATGTACGAGAAGAACTCCACCGGCCGCGTGCCCGTGATCGAGGAGGACGGCTGGGTGCTGCCGGAGTCGGCGGTGATCATGGAGTATCTCGAGGAGCGCTACCCGGAGCCGGCGCTGCTCGCGGCCGATCCGGCCGACCGCGCGCTCGCGCGGCTGTGGATCTTCCGGCACGACGACTTCACGAAGCCGTACTACGCACTGCGGCGCGGCGAGGAGGGCGCCCTGCCGCGTTTCCAGGAACAGCTCGCGCGGCTCGATGCCGCGCTCGAGACGGGCCCGTGGCTCGGGGGCGCCGAGTACGGCCTCGCGGAGGCCGCGTACCTTCCCTGGCTGCTGCGGGCGCGGGACCTGCTCGGCGTTGCGCTCGATCCGTATCCGGCGCTGTCGAGGTGGCTCGAGCGGCAACTGGTGCGGCCGGCGGCCGCCGCCGAGGCCGAGGTGGTGGCGGCGCTCTGACGCCCGGCTCCGACTTTCCCCGCGTCGTCGACGCCGCCTGGCTCGCCGCGCATCTCGGCGAGGACGGCCTCGTCGTGGGCGACGTGCGCGGGCCGAACGCACACAGCCGCGGCCACATCCCGGGCTCCCGGCCGCTCGTGCTCGGCTCGCCGCCGCCGGCGGCGAACGAGGAGACCGTGCAGGAGCTTGCGAGGGAGATCGCCCTGCGGCTGCGACGCCACGGAGTCACCGGTGAGGAGCGGCTCGTGCTCGTCGATCGCGGCGACGGCGTCGGCGCGATGCCGGCCGCGCAGCTCGCCGAGCTCGCGGGCCATCCGCGCGTGGCGATCCTCCTCGGCGGCCTCGCCGCCTGGGACGGCGCGCTCGCCGACGGGCCGGTCGAGCTCGAGCCCGTGCGCGAGGCGTCGCTCGCGCCGAGCCCGCGGGCGCTGCCGACGCGGCAGGAGCTCGTGGCGCGGCTCGACGACCCGGCGCTGACGCTCCTCGACGTGCGGCGGGAGGAGGAGTACACGGGGCGCCGGGGGAGCCCGTGCGACCCGCGACAGGGACACATCCCGGGCGCGCGGAACGTCGATGTGGAGGCGTTCTTCGCCGCTCCCGGCCGTCCCCACCCGGCCGAGCGGATCCGCGAGCTCGTCGGCCTGCCGGAGGGCGCGGAGATCGTCGCGTACTGCCATTCGGGCTCCCGCTCCGCGCTCGCGACGCTCGCGCTCCGCAGCGCCGGCTACGACGCCCGCAACTACGCCGGCTCGTGGCACGAGTGGAGCCGGCACCCCGAGCTTCCGCTCGAGCGATAAGGCGAGGAACCTCCGGTTCCTCGCCTTGCTTGGGTTGCGCTCCGCAGAGAGGGCGCCGGCCGAGCCGGCGCCCTCTTGGTGTTCGGGGCACTCGTGTCGGTAGCGCGGCCGGTGGCGCTGAAGCGTCCCCGGCCGCGTGGATCCGCCTGCGGCCAACGCGCCCGCGGCGGCGTTAGCCTCCGGCTCTGGCGTTCGGCTCCGGCGGCTTCGAACCTACGAGAGTGCGACGAGGGCGACGCCGCCGGCGACGGCGAAGGCGCCGGCGAGGCGATGCGGCGTCACGCGCTCGTGGAGGAACACGGCGGCGAGGAGGGCGGCGATGACGACGCTCGTCTCTCGCACGGCGGCGACCGACGGAGCGGGAGCGAGGCGGAGCGCCCCGAGCACGAGCGCATATGCGCCGAAGGAGCCGAGAGCTGCGGCGACCGTCGCCCAGCTCGCCTGCGCGCGCAGCACGGCGGTTCCGCGGCGCACGACGAGCCACCCGCATGCGATCACTGCGTTCGGCGTCATCACCAGCTCGAGGTACGGCAGCGGCGTCGCGTGTCGCAGCCCCTCCTTGTCGACGAGCGTGTAGGTGGCGATGCAGCAGCCGATCGCGAGGCCCACCAGCAGACCCTCGGCACGCCGTGCGAGCCCGCGCACGAGCAGCACGCCCGCGACGACGAGGCATACGCCGGCGACCTCGCCGGCGGACACGCTCCGCCCGAGCACGACGGCCGTACCGAGCAGGACGAGGGCCGGCGCGGAGCCGCGCGCGATCGGGTAGACGACGGAGAGCTCGTGTCGTCGGTAGGCGGCGACGACGAGAAAGAAGTAGACCGTCTCCAGCACGGCCGAGCCGGCGACGTAGGGCCAGGCGGCGAGATGGACGCTCCACGTCAGCGCTGCGATCGGCGCGAACACCACGACCGCCAGGCCGAGCGCCGCCGCCGTCGCCGCCTCGACGTCGCGTGCGCCCCGCAGCAGCGCGTTCCAGCCGGCGTGAAGCACCGCTGCCGCGAGTGCGAGGCCGAGCGCCTCGGTCGGCACGTTACGCCGCGCGCGCGAGCACGCGTTCCGCGGCTTCGAGGAACGCGCCGCAGAGCGTGCGGCCGAGCTCGTTCCAACGGTCGATCTTGGCCGGGATCGCGGCCCGCAGCCCGTCCGGGTCTGGCGGCGGGTCGACGCTGTCGGCGACCCACCCCTCGAGCTGCGCCGTCGTCACCTCCGGATGGAACTGCACGCCCCAGCAGGCGTCGCCGAGCCTGAACGCCTGCGTGCACGCGTCGCTGCGCGCGAGCTCGACCGCGCCCGCGGGGACGCCGTACGTGTAGTAGTGCCACTGGAGCGCGTCGAATCGCTGCGGCAGCGAGCCCGAGACGGGATCCTCGATGCCGGCGGCGGTCAGCTCGACCCCGTGCCAGCCGATCTCCGGCTCCGCCAGCGGGCCGACCCAGGAGCCGGCGGCGCGCGCAAGGAGCTGCACGCCGAGGCAGATCCCCAGCACCGGCGTCCGCGCGGCGATCAGCTCCTGCAGCCAGAGCGTCTCTTCGCGGAGCCACGGATGCCAGGCGTCCTGATCGGCGTGCATCGCACCGCCGAAGACGAGCACCGCCTCGTACGTTTCGAGCGGCCGCGGCGGGGGCGTGCCCCACGAGAAGCTCCACTCGTCGAGGAGATGCCCGCCCGCCTCGATCACGGGCCCGAACAGCTCGGCCCGCGCGTCGTCGCCGTGGATGAGCGAGAGAACGTGCACCGTCAGAGTCTAGGCCGTGACCGGGTCGGAGGCTCCGGTCGCCGGGATGCGGTTCACGTCGAGCAGCCGGCGCAGCTGGCGGGCGTTCGTCGCCGCCTGAGAGACGCGCCCGAGCGGGTTCCGCGGATCCTCCGCGGACGAGTTGTTGTTGAAGAAGGCGAACGCCTTCTCCGCGCGCACGGCGAGCGCACGCAACGGCGCGACCCACTCGCCGAGCTCCTCGTCGGAGTAGAGGTAGTCGAACCGCTCCGCGGCGGTTCCGCCTCGCTTGTTCCAGGTGCCGAGGTTGCGCCCGTGAAAGCGGACGTATGCGGTGCGCGACGTCACCGCCGGAACCGTCGGGACGAGGTTCTTCGCCGACTCGGACCGCGGAGCGTCGACCGTCACGTACGTCGCCCCGATGCGCTCGAGGAAGGTCAGCGTCTCCTCGCGGTTGTCGTCGTCGAGCCAGGAGCGGTGGCGGAACTCCACCAGCATCTCGTCGGCCCCGAGCTGCGCACGCGCCCACTCGAGGTACTCGAGCGACGATTCCTTCGAGACGACATATGACGGCAGCTGGAAGAGGATGCCGCCGAGCTTACCCGCGCTGCGCAGCGGCTCGAGCGCGTCGAGAAAGCGCCGGAAGACCTCGCCGCGCAGCTCGCGCGGCGGGCGGTCGACGCGGCCGCGCTCGTCGACCGGCATCTCCGCGCGCAGGTCCTCGGGCAGGACCTCCACCTTCACCGGATGCCGCGTCATCAGACCGAAGGCCTTCACGTGCATCGTGAACCCGGGCGGGGTGCGCTCGGCCCACCCGGTGACAATCGACTCGACCGGCAGGCGGTAGTACGTGGAGTCGACCTCGACCGTGTCGAAGAACTGCGCGTACCACGCGAGCCGCTCCTTTGCGGGCAGCTTCGGCGGGTAGAAGTACTTCGAGAGCGCCGCGTCCGCCCACGAGCACGTTCCGATGCGAATGGGGGGTGTCAGGCCCTGCACGTTAATGCAGGACCTGACACCGGAACGGTCTGCATCACCGCCGGGTCGATCGAGATCGAGGTGACGTACTCGGTCGGCTCGTAGCTCGCCGTCGACACGAGCCGGCCGGTGGCCGGCTGCGTCCAGGGGAACGGGGAGTGCTGCGCCGCGATCGAGGTCGCGCCGCTGCCGGGCCGGAGAGCGGGCCCGTGCCGCCGAGCACGATCTGCGTCGCCGTGACACCCGGCGTGTCCACACGGCTCGCGCCGGCGGACGGCACCGCCGGCAGGCAGACGGCTGCGAGCGCGACGAGCGGACGTCTCAGCGCGACACGGCCTTCGTGAGCACCGAGAGCCCGAGGGTCTCACGGCCGATCGTGATCGACGAGCCGGGCTGTATGCCTTCGAGATAGAGCACGTCGGCGCTGCTCTGCACGGTCGAGGTCGCGCCGAGGTAGACGACGAGCTTCGCGTCCGCGGGCACGAGCACGCTCTCGTTCATCAGGCGGATGGTCGCGACGCCGCTCGCTGCGTCGAGCTTGACGCCGCCCGCGGTGATCGGCGTCGCCTGGCCGGCGATCGTGAGCACGGCGACGAGCCGGTCCCAGCCCTTCGCTCCGGAGTAGCGGACGGTGACGGTCGAGTCGCCGAACGTCTCGTGCGGGCCTCCGGTCAGCCGCGCGCCGCGCACGACCCTGCCCCCGGTCGCGATCGTCGTCGTGCCCGGCAGGGTCACCGATGCCGTCTTCGTGGGCGGCAGCCCGGCGTAGGTCGTCGTCTTCCCGTCCCAGGGATCGTGCGCGAGCTGCACGGTCGCCTGCATGTCGATCCCGTTCGTCCGGCCCAGGAGGAAGCGGTCGAACCACTTCACGGCGAGACCCCAGTACGCCGCCTGCTCGGCGACGGGATTCGGCGCGGGCGGATGGCCGAGGTCGCCGAGATAGAGCAGCTTGGGCCCCTTCAGCAGCCTGTACGCCGTCTCGGCCTGGTCGATGTCGAAGAGGAAGTCGTGCCGGCCCTGGATGAGGAGCGTCGGCACCATGAGCGACGGGAGGTGCGTGACCACCGAGCGTGCCGCCGCGAGCGTGCTCACCTGCGCGACGTTCGTGCTCGTCACGAGCGACGGCTCGGCGGCGAGCAACTCCGGGTCCCAGCGTGACGTCGGCACGTCGAGGGCGAGCTGGGTCACGAGCCCGGACTTCGAGAGACCCCGCGGCGCGAGCGCGGTCGTGAGGTTCGTCCACGTGATCACCGGGACGATCGCCTCGAACGGCACGCCGGCGGCGGCCGCGTTCCAGACGGCGCCGCCGCCGAGCGAGATGCCGTACGCGCCGATCTCCGTGTCCGAGATCTCCGGCCGTGCAGCGAACCAGTTGAAGAGGAACTGCGTGTCGGCGACGTCGGTCGGCCCGTCGAGCCCGAACAGCCCGCCCGAGGCGCCCTCACCGCGCGCGTCGCACATGAGCGACGCGTAGCCGGCGGGGGCGAGGAACCCGGTTGCGAACGGCTCCATGTCCTCGTGCGTGCCGCCGAGACCGTGGAAGAGGATGACGCCGGGCCAGCCCCCGGCCGGCGGCGTCCCGTCCGGCTCGACGAGCGCGCAGGCGAGCGGCGTGCCGTCGGCGGCCGTGATGGTCAGCTCTTGGGGGGTGGGCGTGGCTGCCGCGGAGCTCGCGCCTGCGAGCGTGCAGACGAAGGCGGCGAGAAGCGCGACCCGGCGACCCAAGACGGCCGGAAGCCTAGTGGCTTTCCCACCTCACTAGAATCGCCGCATGGACTCCCGTGCCATCGGCGTGTTCGACTCCGGGGTCGGCGGGCTCACCGTCCTCCACGAGTGCCTCGTCACGATGCCGCACGAGGATTACGTCTATCTCGGCGATCACGCGCGCCTGCCCTACGGCCCACGGCCGCTGCCGGAGATCCGCCGGTTCGCGCGCGAGATCGGCGTGTTCCTCGAGGCACAGGACGTGAAGCTGATCCTCGTCGCGTGCAACGCGGCCACCTCGGCGGCGCTGCCGCAGCTCCAGGAGGAGCTGGCCGTGCCCGTGGTGGGCGTGATCACACCGGAGGCGCACGCAGCCGTGCAGGCGACGCGCAACCGCCGGATCGGGCTGCTGGCGACGCAGGCGACCGTGGCTGCCGGCCGCTACCGCGAGCTCGTGCGGGCGCTCGACGCGGGCGTCTCGTTCCACCCGGTCGCGTGCCCGCTGCTCGTTCCGCTGATCGAGAGCGACGACCCCTACGGCGCCGCGACGGAGGAGGCGGTCCGCGAGTACGCCGGGCCGCTCAAGGAGGCAGGCGTCGACACGGTCATCCTCGGCTGCACGCACTATCCGCTCATTCGCCCGATGCTCCAGCGAGCGTTCGGGCGCGACGTGACGCTCGTCTTCTCGGCCGAGGAGACCGCGCGCGAGGTCGCCGTCACGCTCGCGCGCAAGGGAATCGAGAACGATCTGTCGCGCAGCGGCGAGGTCGGCTTTCTCACGACCGGCGATCCCGGCGCATTCAGGGAGATGGGCCGCCGCTTTCTCCAGTTCCCGATCGGCGCTGTCGAGCACGTCGCGCTCACCCGGCTCGCGGGAGCGGCGTGAACCCGCGGGCCGACGGGCGGCGCCCCGACGAGCTGCGGCCGATCGCGATCGAGCCCGACTGGCTCGAGCAGGCGCACGGCTCGGCGCTGATCTCGCAGGGGAAGACGAAGGTGCTCTGCACCGCGATGATCCAGGAGGAGGTGCCGCGCTGGCTGCGCAACCAGGGTCGCGGCTGGATCACGGCAGAGTACTCGCTGCTGCCGGCATCCACGGGCGACCGTGTCGAGCGCGAGGCCTCGCGCGGCAAGCAGCAGGGTCGCACCGTCGAGATCCAGCGCCTGATCGGACGCGCGGTTCGCGCGGTGGCCGATTTCCGTGCGCTCGGCGAGCGCACGATGTGGCTCGACTGCGACGTTCTCCAGGCGGACGGCGGCACGCGCTGCGCCGCGATCTGCGGCGCGTACGTGGCCGGAATGCGCGCGCTCGAGCGCTTCGGCCTCTCCCGCACGTTCGTCGACTCGGTCGCAGCGATCTCCGTGGGCGTCGTCGACGGGGCCGCGCTGCTCGATCTCGACTACGCAGAGGATTCGAACGCCGAAACGGACATGAACGTCGTGATGACGGGCGACGGACGCTTGATCGAGGTGCAGGCGACTGCCGAGCGCGACCCGTTCACCCGGGAGCGGCTCGACGAGCTGCTCGCGCTCGCAGAGACCGGCATTGCGGAGATCGGCGGCCTGCAGGGCGAAGCGGTGGCACTTGCACTTCCTTAGCGCCGCCGCCGCCGTTCCTGCGCTGAGCTGGCCGCACGTGTTGCTGCGCCTGTCCCTCGCCGCGGCGCTCGGCGGCGCGGTCGGTGCGGAGCGCGAGCTGCGCGAGCGGCAGGCCGGGCTTCGCACCCACCTCGTCGTCTGCGTCGGCTCGGCGCTGTTCACGCTCGTCTCGGCCTACGGCTTCCGCGACTTCATCGAGGCCGGCAGTGCGTATGCGCGGATCGACCCGACGCGGATCGCGGCGCAGATCGTGACCGGCATCGGCTTCCTCGGCGCCGGCGCAATCATCCGCCAGGGTCTCTCCGTCCGCGGGCTGACGACGGCCGCGACGCTCTGGCTCGTCGCCGCGATCGGCATGGCGGTCGGCGCCGGCTACTACGACGCCGCCCTCATCGCGACCATCGGCGCGCTGCTCACCCTCGGCCCGCTGCGGATCTTCGCCTACCGCGTCATCCGCCGCTTCCGCCCCGAGATCGACCGGCTGCTCGTGGAGATCCCCGCAGGCGGCAGCCCCGCACCGGTCATCGAGACGATCGAGTTGCACGGCGGCCGCGTCGTGTCCCTCGACGTGGCGCAGGAGGGCGACCGACGCAGCGTCGCAGTCGAGGTCGAGATGCAGAAGTCTGCGGCGCCGACGATCGTCGCCAACGTCGCCGACATCGACGGCGTCCTCGAGGTGCGATGGATGGAGTGACGAGCGCGACGTTGTGCTCGCGCAACGCGCACAAGGCGAAGGAGCTCGAGCAGCTCCTGCCCGGTTGGTCGATCGAGCCTCTCGAGCGGAGCGACTGGCCCGACGAGGTGGGCGACACGTACTACGAGAACGCGCTGGCCAAGGCGCGGTTCGGCCGCGAGGTCGGCGACCCCCGCCGCTGGATGGTCGGCGAGGACTCGGGCCTCGAGGTCGAGGCGCTCGGCGGCGGTCCCGGCCTGCACTCGGCGCGATACGCGCCCGAGGGGCGGCCTGCGATCGCACGGCTGCTGCGCGAGCTCCGAGGGGTGCCGCTGCGGCGCGCGCGGTACGTGTCCGAACTGGTTACGCTCTCGCCTTCCGGCGAGGAGGCCCGCGGCACCGGGACGCTCGAGGGGCGCATCGCCGAGGAGCCGCGCGGGAGCGAGGGCTTCGGCTACGACCCGGTGTTCGTCCCGGCCGGCGAGTCCCGGACGGTGGCGGAGCTCGGCGACGCATGGAAGCTGCGCAACTCGCACCGCGCTCGCGCGGCACGCGCGCTGCTCGCGGCGCTCGGCGCCGCGCTCGTGCTCGTAGCCGCCGGCTGTGGCGGGAACGCGAAGGCGGCGCACCGAGTGCTCGTCGCGTTCTTCGCGCGGAGCGCGCAGGGACGCCGACTCGCACCGTTGTTCCCAAACGAGCCGGGCTCGGTCTCGTGCGTTCTGCATACGGGCGGCACGTCGCCGGGGACGACGCTGCAGGCGACCTGCTCCACCGACGTCTCGCTGGTGAAACCCGACCGTGCGGTGGTCACGCTGACGGAGGCCTGGAACCACGGCGCGCAAGCGCACACGTGGTTCTTCTTCATCCGTCGGAACGGCGAGGTCGACTCGGTCGTCGAGGAAGGCGTGGCCGCACCGCAGGCGCAGCGCTAAGCGGGCTTCCGCCGCTGTGCCTGCCACCAGTTGAGCTCGGCGCCGAAGACGATCACGTTCGCCATCAGGTACAGCCAGAGGAGGAGGATCGCCGGGCCGCCGAGCGCTCGCAGCGTCACGTTCACGTCGGCGTAGCGGACGAACACCGGCAGCACCTGGAACGAGGCCTCGAGCACGATCGCCGCGCCGACCGCCCCCGGGAGCGCGTCCCGCACGGTCATCTGCGTGTTCGGCAGCACGAGGTAGACGGCGAACAGGAAGAGGAAGATGCCGAGCAAGGAGACGGCGATCGAGACGGCGTAGGCAACTCCCGCGCTCGACACGAAGCCTGGTGCGTATTGCTTGAGCGCCTCGACGCCGAGCGCGCCGACGACGAGGCTCGCGAACAGCGTCACGAGCGAGCCCACCATCACGGCTGCGGCGAGGCCCTTCCCCTGCAGGAACCGGCGGTTCGGGCGCCCGTAGACGATGTTGAACGCGGACTCGAGCGCGCTGAACAGCGACAGCGACGACCACAGCAGGCCGATGCCGCCGATGATCCCCAGCGTCGTCGCGTTGTCCTGCACCTTGTGGACGAGCGAGAGAATGCTGTCGAGCGAGCTCCCGGGAAACGCGCGGCTCAGCTCCTTCACGAAGAAGTCGGAGGCATCGGCGCGGTGTGCCAGCCCGAGCAGCGCGAGCGCGAGGAAGACGAGCGGCACGAACGAGAGCAGCGCGAAGTACGCAACCATCGCGGCGAGGTGGGTGCCGCGGTCGGCGAAGAACTTGGCCACGAGGGCCCTCTTCCTGATCCGCACGTGTGGCAGTTTGCACCGTTCGGCCGTCATCCAGGGTCGAGTTCCACTAGCCTCAGAGGAGATGGACGCCGCCCAGGCACTGGCCGACCTGACCGAGATCTCCTCGCAGATCGAGGCCGCAGTTCTTTTCGACCGGGAGGGCGCCGTCCAGGGCTCGACGCTCGCGGACGGGGTCGCCGCCCGTGCGCTCGCGACCGCGGCCGGCACGCTGCTCGAGGGCGCAGCCGGCTTCCGCGCCGGCGGCGGCGAGTTGAGGCAGCTCGAGGCGTCGACCCGCGAGGGGAGCGTCTTCGTCGTCTGCGACGGCGCGCGGCGGATCGCCGCCATCACGGGCCCCGACCCGACCGCCGGGCTCGTCTTCTACGACCTGAAGAGCTGCCTGCGCGGCGCGGCGGCGGACGAGCCGAAGCCGAGGCGCCGACGGCGTGCGCCTTTGGAGTCCGGCGGGGAGACGAGCGACGTTGAAGCGTAAGCTCCTCGGCCTGCTCGGTTTCGGGACGGGCCTCTTCGTCGGCAGCGTGCTCTACCGGCGCTCGACGGAGCGGCGGCGCGAGCGTGTCGACGTCTACTTCGACGACGGCTCGATGGTCTCGTTCGTGGACGGCTCGCCCGAGGCGGAGAAGCTGCTGGCTGCGGCCCGTGACGCGCTCGGCGCCGTGCACCGGTGACCGACGAGGCGCTCGCGGCGGCTCTCGTCGAGCACGCATACCTCGAGGGCGACTTCCTGCTTCGCTCCGGCAGGCGCTCGCGCTACTACCTCGACAAGTATCGCTTCGAGACGCGGCCCGACCTGCTGCGCCCGCTCGGCGAGCGGATCGCGGCCCTCGTCCGCGAGCACGCTCCCGAAGCGACTCGGCTCGCCGGGCCCGAGCTGGGCGCCGTCGCGCTCGCGGCCGCTGCCTCGCTCGAGTCGGGACTTCCGTTTCTCATCGTGCGCAAGGCGGCGAAGGAGTACGGGACCGCGAAGCGGCTCGAGGGACCGTACGACGCGGGCGAATGCGTCTGCCTCGTCGAGGACGTCGTGACGTCCGGCGGTGCGCTGCTCGAGTCCGTGGAGACATTGCGCGGTGCAGGTCTCGTCGTCGACACGGCGGTCTGCGTCGTCGACCGCGAGGAGGGCGGCGCGGACGCGCTCGCACGCCACGCGGTGCGGCTACGGCCGCTCTTCCGCGCAGGAGAGCTGCTCGGAAAGGCGAAAAGCCCCGCAAACCGCATGGTTGAGCCGTAACTACGACCCTGGTAGGGTCAAGTTGGCCCGTGCAACCGAACAACGACAGGAGGAGAGGCACGTGACCAAGCAGGAGTTCGTGGCGGAAGTGGCCCGGCGGAGCCAGTTGACGGCTCGCGATGCCGGCAAGGCGGTGGACGCGTTTCTCGACGCGATCACGGACACGTTGAAGAGCGGTGGCGATGTTGCCTTCACCGGGTTCGGCAAGTTCTCGACACAGCAGCGCGCCGCGCGTATGGGAGTCAATCCCCGGAATCCGGATCAGAAGGTTCACATCCCGGCCGCGCGCGTCCCGAAGTTCTCAGCCGGCAGCGGGCTGAAGTCGGCGGTCAAGGGCGGCTAGCAGCGCCCGGGCCCGTCTCCTCCGAGGATCGACGAGGGGCCGCCACGGCGGCCCCTCGCGCATTCCGGGACTCGGAGTAGATTGGGCCGGTGGCGCAGGACGTGCACGCGGCCGCGGCGTTGTCGGTCACCCACTTCGCCGACCGTCTCGCCGAGGCCGTCGAGCGGAAGCGAAGCCAGCTCGTCGTCGGCCTCGACCCGGTCGTCGATCAGCTTCCGCTCGAGCTGCGCGGCGAGGCCGTCCTCGGCCGTCCCCACGCCGCCTCGGCATGCGAGCGGTTCTGCTGCGGGATCGTCGACGCGGTCGCGCCGTACGCCGTGGCCGTGAAGCCGCAATCCGCGTTCTTCGAGGCGCTCGGCGTGGACGGGGCCCGTGCCTTCGAGCAGGTATGCGCGTATGCGCGGGCCGCGGGTCTGATCGTCATCGCCGACGCGAAGCGCGGCGACATCGGCTCGACGGCGCGCGCGTACGCCGCGGCATTCGTCGAGGCGCGCGGAGACGAGCCGCCGCTCGCGGACGCGCTGACGGTGAACTCGTATCTGGGCCGCGACGGGGTCGAGCCCTTTCTCGCCGCCTGCCGGCGTGAAGGGGCGGGGATCTTCTGCCTCGTCAAGACCTCGAACGCAGGCGGTGCCGAGGTGCAGGACGTGGCGCTCTCCGACGGGACGCGCCTCTGGCAGCACGTCGCCGGTCTCGTCCGCGAATGGGGCGAGGAGCTCGTCGGCGAGCGCGGGCTCTCCGCGGTCGGCGCGGTGGTGGGCGCGACCTTTCCGCGCGAGGTCGCCGAGGCGCGCCGCCTCCTGCCGCAGGCCGTGCTGCTCCTGCCGGGTGTCGGGGCGCAGGGCGGCAGCCCGGAGGACGTCGCGGCCGCGTTCACGAGCGGGCCGGCGAGCGCGATCGTCGCCGCCTCGCGCTCGGTCATCTACGCGTATCGCGGCGGGAGCTCCGACTGGCGCGCCGCCGCCGGCGCGGAGGCCGCCCGGCTCGCACGCGAGGTCTGGGCCGTATCCGGCTGGTAGGCGTGCGCGACGCCCTCTCGCGCCGCCGGCTCGCGCGGTACGCCGCGCCGGTGGCGTTCCTGCTCGGCGTGACGATCGCCGTGCTGCTCATCCGCTCGGGCCTCGGCGGCGGCGGGCAGCCGCCGCCATCGCTCGGGCCGGTGACGCACCCGTCCACGGCTCGGGCGGCGCCGACGACGACGGGGACGACGACGTCGACCACCGCGGGCGCGCAGTTCTACACCGTGCGCAAGGGCGACACCTTCGGCTCGATCGCAGCGGCGGAAGGCACGACGGTCGCGCAGCTCGAGCAGCTCAACCCGGGCGTCTCCTCGAACGCGCTCCAGGTCGGGCAGAAGCTGAGAGTCAAGTAGCGTTCGGCGCGATGCGCCGGCTCCTCGTCGCCGTCGTGGCTGCGCTCGCCCTGGCCGGCACCGCGCGCGCGGGGGCTCCGCAGCCCGATGCGCGCGCATTCTACGTCGTCAACGCCTCGAACGGCGACGTGCTCGCAGCGCACGACGCGGAGGAGCGGCTTCCGATCGCGAGCATCACGAAGCTGATGACGGTGCTCGTCGCGCTGAAGCACCTCGACCTCGACCAGGTGGTTACGGTGCCGGCGCAGGCGGCGCGCGTCGGCGGGTCGCGGATCCCGCTGCACGCGGGGCAGAGGATCACGGTGAGCGATCTGCTCAAGGGAGCGCTGATCCAGAGTGCGAACGACGCTGCGGACTCGCTCGCGGCCGCGGCCGCGGACGGCGATCTTCCGCTCTTCATCTCGTGGATGAACGCTCGGGCGCAGCAGCTCGGCCTGCACGACACGCACTTCGTGCGGCCGGATGGGCTCGACGCGCCCGGTCACGTCTCGAGCGCGCGCGACGTCGCGCTGCTCGCGCGCGTGGCGATGCACGTGCCCGTCGTTCGCTCGATCGTGCGCGAGCGCAGCGACGTGATCGAGGACGGACGCTTCACCGTCCACACCTGGAACGACCTCCTCGGCGTGTTCCCGGGCCTGATCGGCGTCAAGACCGGTCACACCGACAAGGCCGGCTGGTGCGAGGTGGCGGCCGCGCGGCGGCAGGGCTACACGATCTACGCCGTGATCCTCGGCAGCCCCACGCGGGCGCGCAGGAACGCCGACCTCGAGCGGCTCCTCTCTTGGGGCGTGTCGCAGTACCGGACCCTGACGCTCGTCGCGCCGGAGCCGTACGCGTCCGCGTCGCTGCCGTACGGGTTGCCTGCCGTCCCGCTCGTCGCGTCGAAGCCGCTCGTGCGCGTCGTGCGGGTCGGCCGTCCCGTCGTCCAGCGCGTCATCGCCCCGTCTGCGGCGGCCCTGCCGGTGCGCCGGGGGCAGCGGCTGGGCCGGATCGAGATCTGGGCCGGCGGCAAGCTGCTCGGCACACGGCCGCTCGTCGCCGAGCGGTCGGTCGTGCGGCCGGGGTTGGGCGGCAGGCTACGCTGGTACGCGACCCGGACCGTTCATGACCTCTGGGGCATCTTCTCGTGATCGTCACCGTCACCCTCAACGCCGCCGTCGACCGCACGCTCACCGTGCCGAACTTCCAGCTCGGCCACCGGCATCGTGCGAGCGCCAGCCTCACGCTCGCGGGCGGCAAGGGCATCAACGTCGCCCGCGCCCTCAAGCGCCTCGATGCGCCTGTGGTCGCGACCGGGCTCGCCGGCGGCAGCACCGGCGACAGGATCGTCGAGGCGCTCGCCGGCGAGGGGATCCTCAACGACTTCGTCCGCATCGCCGACGAGTCGCGCACGTCGATCGCAGTCGTGGATCCGACGACCGGCAAGCTGAGCGAGATCTACGAGTGGGGGCCGGCGGTGCGCGCGGGCGAGCTCGAGACCCTGCTCGGGAAGCTGCACTACCTCTCGCGCGTCGCCTCGTTCGTCGCCTTCTCGGGCTCGCTGCCTCGCGACGTGGAGGATGACTTCTACGCCGAGGCGATCCGCGTTCTCAACCGGCGCGGCGTCCAGTGCGTGCTCGACTGCGAAGGCGAGCCGCTCCGTCTCGGAGTCGAGGCGGAGCCGTTCCTCGTCGCGCCGAATCAGCGCGAGGCGGAGAGCCTCGTGGGCCAGGAGTTCGAGAGCGACGAGGACTTCCTGATGGCGCTCGAGGCGATCGCCAACCTCGGTGCGCGCAACGTGCTGATCACCGAGGACACCTCGTGCTTCGCGCTGTTTCGCGAGGAGCGGCAGGTGCGCAGGCTGCGCGCGTCGGTCGCCCGGCTCGAGCCGGTGGCGTCGGTCGGCGCAGGGGACGTGCTGCTCGCCGGCTTTCTCGCCGCACGCGTCGACGAGCGACCGCTCGACGAGGCGCTGCGCAGCGCCGTCGGCTGCGCCGCCGCCTCCGTGCTCGAGCTCGGTGCAGGACGCTTCGACCTCCGTGAGGCCGCGAGGCTCGCGGCCGAGGTCGAGGTGCACGAGCTCGACGCCGTCTCGGCCTAGACCTCAACCGGCGGAGGAAGGGACCGTGAGGCTGCGGATCCGGCCGCGTCCCTTGATGTTCTCGGCCCAGGCGACGCGGCTGCCCTCGATCGACAGCCCGACCGGGGTGGAGCCGGCCCGTGTCAGCGTGCTCACGCGGTGGCTCGTCGGGTTCACGCCCCGAATCGAGCGGCCGACCTCGAAGACGATCAGGCGGTCACTGGCCGAGATGACCGGGCTCGCCGTCGTCGGCACCGGCACCGAACCGCTCAGCGTGCTCGTCGCGAGGTCGTACCAGGCGAGCCGCAGTCCGAGCGGCGTTTGCTCGAGCGTCGCAAGCAGGTGCGGAGTGAGCGCGATCGCGATCGGCGTCCCCTGCGGCTCCACACGCGCGAGGAGCGTTCCCGACGCAGCGTCGCGCACGTCGATCGGCATCTCCGCGGAGGCCTCCGGCGTTCCGTGAGGCCCGACCGTCGCCGTCGACACGTAGGCGACGGCACTGCCCGACGCGGCAACCTGCATCGCCGCCGTCGTCCCGGGGACGAGCTGCGGCTGCTGGCGGCCGACGACGCGGTAGACGCCGCCGCCCACGATCTTCATCGCGCATGCTCCGGCCGCCGTCGGGTCGGAGAGACAGGTGACCTCGTTCACGTAGTCCACGGAGGTGACCGCGTAGACCAGCGTGTCTTCGTCGCCCGCGATGCCGCCGAGCCAGAGCCCCGCCCCGCTGCCCGCGTGCGCGACCTCCTGGAAGCGCCGCTCCTTGGGGTCTCGGAACCCGGCGCCGAGGACGTAGTCGAAGGGCAGCGGTGCGGCCTCGCGGAGCGTCCAGAGCGCGTTCGTGCCGGCGAGCGCGAGCCGGACCGGCGGGACGACGACCCAGCGGCAGGTGACGTTCTGGGTGGTCTTCGAAGGCAGTCCGATGTGGGTACCGTCGCCGAGATCGAGCATGGTGACCTGGTTGCACGCTCCGGTGCTCGGCGTGAACCAGGCGAGCAGGCGTCCGTCCTGGGCGAACGCGCTGATCGACTGGTGCGGCTTGTTCTCCCAGAGGGTCTGCGGGCGCGGTCCGGCGGCAGCCGTGTGCACGACGGCGGCCGCGAACCCCAGCGCGGCGAGCAGCATGCGCATCGACGCCACGGTAGCCCGCGGGTGTTAGGAGGGTGTGTAGGCGTGGCCGCGTCCGCGGGCGGTGGTAGCATCGATGCTTCTTGAAAGTCCTCGCGCAGCACCGCGATTCCGAGCCCAGGCGACCGCACGGCGCCTGGGCTTCGTGCATGAAGAGAGGGTCGAGATGAGCGTCGAGCTTCGCCCGGACGAGCTGCAGCGCCTGCTGGAGCTGGACCGGAAGTTCGCCAAGGAGGGTCTCACCTTCGACGACGTCCTCCTCGTGCCGGCGGAGTCGCACGTGCTGCCGAACGACGTCTCGACGAGGACGAGGCTGACCCGCTCGATCGAGCTGAGCATCCCGATCGTCTCCGCCGCGATGGACACCGTGACCGAGGCTCGCCTCGCGATCGCGCTCGCGCGCGAGGGTGGGATCGGCGTCGTCCACCGCAACCTGTCGATCGAGGATCAGGTGGCCGAGGTCGACAAGGTGAAGCGCTCGGAGTCGGGAATGATCGTCGAGCCGGTGACGCTGCAGCCCGACGCGCTCGTCCGCGACGCGCTCGAGCTGATGGCGCACTACAAGGTGTCGGGCATTCCGATCACGGACCCCCGCGGGATCCTCGTCGGGATCCTCACGAACCGCGACCTCCGCTTCGAAGACGACGTCGCTCAACCCGTCTCGGCGTTGATGACCGCGCGCGGCCTCATCACCGCGCCGGTCGGGACGACGCTCGTCGAGGCCGAGGAGATCCTCCACCGGCACAAGATCGAGAAGCTGCCGGTGGTCGACGCCGACGGGAAGCTGCGCGGCCTCATCACCGTCAAGGACATCCAGAAGAAGATCCAGCACCCGCAGGCGGCGAAGGACGAGCGCGGCCGTCTCCGCGTGGCGGCCGCCGTCGGCGTCGGACCTGACGCGCTCGAGCGCGCGCAGGCCCTCGTCGGCGCCGGCGCCGACGCGCTCGTCGTCGACACCGCACACGGGCACTCCCGCGGCGTGCTCGAGACGGTGCGGAAGATCAAGGACGCGGTGACGGTCGACGTCGTCGCGGGGAACATCGCGACCGGTGATGCTGCGCGTGCACTGATCGACGCAGGCGCTGACGCCGTGAAGACCGGGGTGGGCCCCGGGTCCATCTGCACGACGCGAGTCGTCGCCGGGGTCGGAGTGCCGCAGGTGACCGCGATCTTCGACTGCGCCGAGGTTGCCCTCGCCGAGGGCGTGCCGGTGATCGGCGACGGCGGCCTGACATCGTCGGGCGACGTGGCAAAGGCGCTGGCGGCGGGCGCGGACACGGTGATGCTCGGCTCCCTGCTCGCCGGCGTGGAGGAGGCGCCCGGCGAGGTGATCCTCTACCAGGGCGAGCGGTTCAAGGAGTACAGGGGCATGGGCTCGCTCGGCGCGATGAAGGCGCGCTCGTACTCGAAGGACCGCTACTTCCAGGGTGACGTCGAGGACGTCGACAAGCTCGTCCCGGAGGGGATCGAGGGGCGGACGGGGTACAAGGGCCCGCTCGAGCACGTCGTGCACCAGCTTGTCGGCGGGCTGCGGCAGGCGATGGGCTACTGCGGAGCTGCGACGCTCGAGGAGATGAAGGGAGCCCGTTTCGTGCGCATCACCGCGGCGGGGCTGCGCGAGTCGCATCCGCACGACGTGACGATCACCAAGGAGGCGCCGAACTATCGCCGCTGAGGGCGCGCAGGTCGTCGAGTTCCCCGGGCCGGAGGATCGCCCGGTGCTCGTCATCGATCTGGGCGGGCAGTACTCGCAGCTGATCGCGCGCCGCGTGCGCGAATGCCGCGTCTATTCCGAGCTTGTCGGACACTCGATCTCGCCCGAGGCGGTGCGCGCGCGCAAGCCCTATGCGCTGATCTTGACCGGCGGGCCCTCGTCGGTCTACGCCGAGAACGCGCCGCGCATCGATCCGCGGATCTTCGAGCTCGGAATCCCGACGCTCGGCATCTGCTACGGCATGCAGCTGATGGCGCAGGACCTCGGCGGCCGCGTCGACCGGACGGGCGCCTCCGAATTCGGTCGCACCGCGCTCCTCACTTCGCGCGGAGCGCTGTTCGCAGGTCTCTCGGGGGAGGAGATCGTCTGGATGAGCCATCGAGACGCTGTCGTGGCGCCGCCCGAGGGAGGAAACGTCACGGCCAGCTCCGAGTCGACGCCGATCGCCGCCTTCGAGGCGCCGGAGCGCGGCCTCTACGGCGTCCAGTTCCATCCCGAGGTCGTGCACACCGCGCACGGGATGGAGGTGCTGAAGAACTTCCTCTTCGAGGTCGCGGACGCACCACCCGCATGGACGCCGGCGGCGGTGATCGAGGAGCAGGTGGAGCGGATCCGCGCGCAGGTCGGATCGGAACGCGTGCTCTGCGCCCTGTCGGGGGGGGTCGACTCGGCGGTCGCGGCGCTGCTCGTGCACAAGGCGGTCGGGGATCAGCTCACGTGCGTCTTCGTCGACCATGGGCTGCTGCGCAAGGACGAGGCGGAACAGGTTGTCGAGACCTTCGGCGAGCACTTCCACGTGCCGCTGGTGCACGTGCAGGCGCAGAAGCGCTTCCTCGACCTGCTCGCCGGCGTCGAGGATCCTGAGCAGAAGCGGAAGATCATCGGCCGCGAGTTCATCCGCGTCTTCGAGGAGGAGGCGCGCCGGCTGGGAGACCTCAGGTGGCTCGTGCAGGGGACGCTGTACAGCGACGTGATCGAGTCGGGCGGGACGGAGGGCGTCGCCGCGACGATCAAGTCGCACCACAACGTCGGCGGACTGCCCGACGACATGAAGATGCGCCTCGTCGAGCCGCTTCGGCTCCTGTTCAAGGACGAGGTGCGGCGCGTCGGCGAGGAGCTCGGGATGCCGGAGCGGATGGTCTGGCGCCAGCCGTTCCCCGGGCCGGGGCTCGCGATCCGGATCATCGGCGACGTCACCGCCGAGCGGCTGCACGTCCTGCGCGAGGCGGACGCCGTCATTCAGGAGGAGGTTCGCCGCGCAGGGCTCTACCGCGAGCTCTGGCAGTCGTTCGCCGTGCTGCCGGCGATCCGCTCGGTCGGCGTCCAGGGCGACGAGCGCACGTACGGCTATCCGGTCGTGATCCGGGCCGTGACGAGCGACGACGCGATGACGGCCGACTGGGGACGGCTCCCGTACGACCTGATCGAGGCGATCTCGAGCCGGATCGTCAACGAGATCCCCGGCGTGAACCGCGTCGTCCTCGACGTGACCTCGAAGCCCCCGGCCACGATCGAATGGGAATAGACCTGGTCGACCGGCTCGCGCGCTTGCGGATCGGCTCGACCTACAACCAGTACCGCGCTTCGGAAATCCTCCGCGAGCGCCTGCGTACGTATCTCGACGCACGGAGCGACGCCGGGATTCTCCTCGTCGGTGAGGCCGCCGGCTACCGCGGCGCGCGCGTCAGCGGCATTGCGTTCACCTCGGAACGGCAGCTGACGGGTACGGGGCCGGCCGAGGCGAGCGCGACGATCGTCCACCGCGTGCTCGCTGCCCTCGGGATCGAGGACGACGTGCTGCTCTGGAACGTCGTACCGACGCACCCGGGCACCGCCACGTCCAACCGGCCGCCGACGCGTGCGGAGATCGCCGCGTCCCGCCCGTTCCTCGACCGGCTCGTCGGCGACCGCCGCGTCATTGCGGTCGGTCGCGTCGCCGCCTCGGCGCTCGCCGACGCCCCCGCGATCCGCCACCCCTCCCACGGCGGCGCGAGGGCGTTCGCGGACGGCCTTCGCCGTACGCTCGGCCTCTGAATCCGGCGTCGGGCGCCCTCTCGGCGGCCGCCGTCGGCGCCCGAGCCCGGGCTAGCTGCCCGCCGAACAGGTCGACTTCGCTACAATCCCGCCCCGGCTGTCCTCGCGACCGCCGTTCCTCTCTATGAAGACGTACAGCGCCAAACCCGGAGAAGTCGCGCGCGAGTGGTATCTCGTCGACGCCGAGGGCAAGACCCTCGGTCGCCTGGCGACCCAGATCGCCGACACGCTGCGCGGCAAGCGGAAGCCGCAGTACACGCCGCACGTCGACACCGGCGACTTCGTCGTCGTCGTGAACGCGGAGAAGATCACGGTCACGGGCAACAAGCTCGACCAGAAGATGTACCACCGGCATTCCGGCTACCCGGGCGGGCTGAAGAGCCGGACGCTCCGCGAGCAGCTCGAGCGGCGGCCGACCGAGGTCGTCCGCACCGCGGTGAGGGGGATGCTCCCGAAGAACCGGCTGGCGCGGCAGCAGCTGACGAAGTTGAAGGTCTACGCTGGGCCCGAGCATCCGCACGCCTCGCAGAATCCGCGTCCCCTGAACCTGGAGCAATGATTTGAGCCAGCTCGCTCAGTACCGTGGCACCGGCAAGCGCAAGACGTCCGTCGCGCGCGTGATCCTTCGCCCCGGCGACGGCGCCACGTGGGTCAACGGCCGCACGATCGAGGAGTACTTCCCACGCTCGGTCTGGCGCACGATCGCGACCTCACCGCTGCGAACGGCGGGACTCGAGGGTCAGTACGACCTGCGTGTGCGCGTCCACGGCGGCGGGCTCAGCGGCCAGGCGGGCGCCGTCCGCCACGGGGTCGCCCGCGCGCTCGTCGAGGCGAACCCCGAGCTGCGGGTGCCGCTCAAGCGCGAGGGCTATCTGACGCGCGACGCGCGCCAGGTCGAGCGCAAGAAGGCCGGTCTGCACAAGGCCCGTAAGGCCCCTCAGTTCTCGAAGCGCTAGCGCCCTTCCTAATCAGGTCCTAACGGATGCCGATTAGGGTCCCCGCGGCCATGGCACGGAGCTATTTCGGCACGGACGGCGTCCGCGGAATCGTCGGAGAGTTCATCACGGCCGAGCTGTTCGAGAAGCTCGGCAAGGCGTCGGCGCTCTGGTCGGGCGGCGGCCGCGTCTTCGTCGGTCGCGACACCCGTGCCTCCGGCGTCGAGCTCGAGGAGGCGTTCGCGCGCGGCGTCGTCTCCGCCGGCGGGGCGGCCGTGCTCGCGGGAGTGGTGCCGACCCCCGCAGTCGCGCTGCTCCGACTCGACCTCGGCGTCGTCATCTCGGCATCGCACAACCCGCCCGAGTACAACGGCGTCAAGTTCTTCGACCGCAACGGCCGCAAGCTCACCGACGCAGCCGAGGAGGAGATCGAGGCGCTGCTCGACGCGCCCGCAGTCGGCGGGGGCGAGATCGACCGCGTCGGCATCGCCGTCGACAGCTACCTCGAGCACGTGCTCGAGCGCTTCGGCTCCGACCTCCGGGGCATGCGGATCGCGGTCGACTGCGCGAACGGCGCGTACGCGGGAATCGCGCCGCAGGCGTTCGAGGCGCTCGGCGCCTACGTCGAGACGGTCGGCGACCGGCCGGACGGGAACAACATCAACGTCGGCTGTGGCGCCACCGATCTCTCTGCCCTGCAACAGCTCGTCACGCGCGGTCGCTTCGATCTCGGAGTCGCGTTCGACGGCGACGGCGACAGGATGCTCGCGGTAGACGCGAACGGGGTCGCGGTCGACGGTGACCAGATCGTCGCCGTGCTCGCGCTGCACCTCGGCGTGGACGTCGTGGCGGTCACGACGATGGCGAACCTCGGCTTCCACCGGCTGATGGAGGAGCGCGGCATCCGGGTGCTCACGACGGACGTCGGCGACCGCTATGTGCTCGAGGCGCTGTACCGCGAGGGAGGCATCCTCGGGGGCGAGCAGTCCGGGCACGTCATCTGCCTGCGCGACCACGTCACCGGCGACGGGCTCACTGCGGCGCTCCTCCTCTGCGGCGCGCTCGAGGGCCGCAGCCTCGCCGAGGCGGCCGCCGTGATGGAGCGGTACCCGCAGGTCAAGCAGAACCTGCCGCGCCGAGGCCGGGGCCCGCTGCCGCAGCCGCTGCTCGAACGGCTCGAGCAGGTGAACGTGCAGTTGAACGGCGACGCGCGTGTGCTCGTCCGTCCGTCCGGCACGGAGCCCGTCGTGCGCGTGCTCGCGGAGGCCGCGACGGCCGAGGAAGCCGAAACCCTCTGTGCTACGATCGCCTCGCTCGTGAACGCTGAGCTCGGCTGATCTCCCGCGATGGTGCGGGCGGTCGCGTAGCCGGGCTCGCTGCATTTCGAGGGATGTTCACGCGTCTCGCGAGCGGAGGAAGGAGCGGTCGAGATGTGCGGGATCATCGGATACGTCGGCACGAGAAACGCGAAGCCGCTGCTGCTCGAAGGGCTGCGGCGCCTCGAGTACCGCGGCTACGACTCCGCCGGCATCGCGCTTCGCGAGGACGACCGGCTCGACTACGTCCGTGCCGTCGGCAACCTCCAGAACCTCGTCGATGCAGCGGGGCCGAACGGGTCCGGCTCCCATCACGGGCTCGGCCATACGCGCTGGGCGACGCATGGCAGCGTGACCGAGCAGAACGCTCATCCGCTCGCAGGATGCAATGCAGCGAAGATCGCGATCGCCCTCAACGGGATCGTCGAGAACTACCGCGAGCTGAAGGACGAGCTACTCGCGGAAGGGCACACGTTCACGTCCGAGACGGATGCCGAGGTTGTCGTGCACATGCTCGAGCGCGAGCTGGACGGCGATCCGGCCGCAGCGCTCTCGCGCGTCTACGCGCGGCTCGAGGGGCACTTCTCGATCGTCGCCATTCACCACGACTACCCGGACCTGCTCGTCGGCGTGCGCGAGCAGACGCCGCTCGTCGTCGGCGTCGGCGAGGGGGAGATGTTCGTCGCCTCCTCGGTCGCCGCGTTCCTGAGCGAGACGCGGCGCGCCTACTTCCTCGAAGACGGAGAGGTCGTCGAGGTCACGCCTGCAGGAGCCCGCTTCTTCCGCGACGGCGTCGGGGTCGAGGCCCGCGCCGTCGAGGAGGTGGACTGGGACGTCGAAGTGGCGGAGAAGGGCGGTTACGAGACCTTCATGCTCAAGGAGATCCACGAGCAGCCCGAGGCCGTGCGCGAGACGATCGGCGACCGGGTGCGCGGCCACGAGCTCGTGCTCGAGGCGCTGGGGATGAGCGAGCTCGAGATCCAGAACCTGCGCCGGATCGTGATCGTCGCCGCGGGAACCTCGTATCACGCCGGCGTCGTCGGCCGTTACGTGATCGAGGAATGGGCACGCGTACCCGTGGAGCCCGACATCGCGAGCGAATGGATCTACCGGAATCCCGTGCTCTCGAAGGACACGCTCGTCGTCGGCATCTCACAGTCCGGTGAGTCGCGTGACACGGTGAACGCGGTCAAGCTCGCGCGTGAGCTCGGCGCGCACACGCTCGCCGTCACGAATCTGATGGGCACACAGATCACGCGCGAGGTCGACTCGACGATCTACACACGCTGCGGGCTCGAGGTGGGCGTCGCGGCGTCGAAGACGTTCACCGCGCAGGTCGCGCTCCTCTATCTCGTCGCGCTGAAGATGGCGCAGATCCGGCGCACCCTGCCGTCGGACGAGATCGAGTTCATCCTCGACCGCGTGCACGAGCTTCCCCGCAAGATCTCGGAGTTCCTCGAAGGTGACCATCCGATCGACGAGATCGCCGGCCGCTTCTACGACAAGCCGTTCTTCCTCTACCTCGGCCGGCACATCGGACTGCCGGTGGCACTCGAGGGCGCGCTGAAGCTGAAGGAGATCTCGTACATCCCGACCGACGCATACTCGGCCGGGGAGATGAAGCACGGGCCGATCGCGCTGCTCGAAGAGGGGACACCGGTCGTCGTCGTCGCGACGGACCAGAAGCTCATCTACGAGAAGGTCGTCTCGAACATCCAGGAGACACGGGCGCGCGGCGCGCACGTGATCGCCATCGCGACCGACGGCAACGAGGACATCCAGCACCACGCCGACGACGTCATCTACGTACCGCGCACGCCGGCGTTTCTCCAGGCGGCCCTCGCGGTCGTACCGCTGCAGCTGCTCGCGTACCGCATCGCGCGCCTGCGCGGCCTCAACGTCGACCAGCCGCGCAACCTGGCGAAAACGGTGACGGTGGAGTAGCGCGCAAACCTGCGGTTTGCGCACGGCCTGGACGCGCGTCTCATCTCCGCCTGCTTGTCGTGACCGGTTCGCCAAGGTGCCTGGCACCGGGCCGGGCACCGAGGGCTCAACCCGGCGGGCGGCGCAGCCGCTTCGTCTCGCCGCGGCGCTTCTTCTCCTCCAGGCGGCGTTCCTTCGAGGCCGCGGTCGGCGTCGTCGGGCGGCGCTGCCGGGGCACCCGCAGGGCCTCGCGCAGCGCGGCGGTCAGCCGCTCGACCGCGAGCTCCTTGTTGCGCAGCTGGCTCCGCTCGTCCTGCGCGACGGCGCGGAGCACGGACCCCGCCTTCGCGACGACCCGCTTCCTCTGCGCCGGCGAGAGCGCGGTGGAGGCCTCGACGTCGAAGACCGCCTCGACGCGCGTCTCCGACTTCTGTGCGTGCTGGCCGCCCGGCCCGCTCGAGCGCGACGTGCGCAGCTCGATCTCGGCGAGGGGCACGGTCACGGTCCTCGTGACGCGAATAGACTCGGAACCGTCCATGGCGGCGATTCTCCTAGACGTCGACGGGGTCATGCACGTCTCGGGCGACCCGATCCCGGGCGCGGCCGAGGCGCTTCGCCGGCTTCGCCGGGACGGGCATCGCCTGCGCTTCGTGACCAACACGACGACCCGGTCACGCTCTCAGCTCGCCGAGCAGCTGCGCGGCCAGGGGGTGGAGGTCGAGGACGAGGAGGTGCAGACCGCCGCCGCGGCCGCCGTGCGGGCGCTCCGCGGCAAGCGCGTCCTCGCCCTGACGATGCACGCGCTCGTGGCTGACCTCGAGGGCCTCGAGCTCGTCGGCGAGAACGCGGACGCCGTGCTGATCGGCGGTGCGGACGAGACGCCGGAGACGAATCTCGTCTTCTCCTACATGAACCTCGCACGCGCCTTCGCCGAGCTCGAGCTGGGCGCGGAGCTCTACTGCCTCCACCGCAACCGCTGGTGGCAGACGAAGCGCGGGCCTCTGCTCGACGCCGGAGCGTTCGTCGCCGGCCTCGAGTACGCGGCACAGGTCGAGGCCGTCGTCCTCGGCAAGCCTTCCGCGTCCTACTTCGCCGCGGCCTGTGAAGCGCTCGACGCCGATCCGGAGATGACGTGGATGATCGGCGACGACCTCGAGAGCGACATCGCGGGCGCGCACGCGATCGGCATGCGCACGGTGCTCGTGCGCACGGGGAAGTTCCGGCCCGATCTGGTCGAGGCGTCGCGGATCGCGCCGGACGGGATCGTCTCCTCGATCGGACACCTGCCCGACTGGCTGGAGCGGCATCTGTGATCCGCGTCGGCACCGACCTGATCGAGATCGCCCGCATCCATCGCTCGCTCGAGCGCTACGCGCGCTTCCGCGACCGCTGCTTCACGCCGGCGGAGCGGGCGTACTGCGACTCGCGGCCGAACCCGGCCGAGAGCTACGCCGGCCGCTTCGCCGGGAAGGAAGCGGTCGGCAAGGCGCTCGGCTTCGGTGTCGCCAGGGCGTTCGCCTGGAAGGAGATCGAGATCGTCGGCCGGCCGAAGCCGTCGGTGCGCCTCTCCGGCCGGCTTGCAGCCTGGGCTGAGCGGGTGGGAGCGGGCTCGATCGACCTGTCGATGACCCACTCGCGCGAGCTCGCGCAGGCGGTCGCGGTCGTGGACGATGCCTGATCCTGACCGCGCCGGGCTCGAGCCGCTCTACAGCGCAGCCGAGATGCGAGCGGCCGAGGCGCGCTACCCGCGCTACCCGGACTCGGTGCCGGAGCTGATGGAGCGGGCCGGGGCGGCGGCCGCGCTCGCCGGCCTGGGCCGCTTCCCGGACGCCGTCCGCTGGACGATCGTGTGCGGCGGCGGCTCGAACGGCGGCGACGGGCGCGTCATGGCGCGCCACCTCGAGGCCGCCGGCCGCGAGACGCGGATCGTCGACGCGAAGGCGGGCGAGACGGAGCTCGAAGCGGGGGACGTCATCGTCGATGCGCTCTTCGGCACCGGCTTCAGCGGCGAGCCGCGCGCGGAGGCCGCGGCGCTGATCGCTCGCATGAACGCCGCCGCCGCTCCCGTGCTCGCCGTCGACCTGCCCTCGGGCATCGACGCGTCGACGGGCGAGGTCGCCGGTGCGGCGGTCGACGCTGCGGCGACGGTCACGTTCCACGGCCGCAAGGTCGGCCTCGTCGTCGCGCCGGGGCGCTTCCACGCCGGCGAGGTCGAGGTCGCCGACATCGGGCTCGAGCCCGTCGAGACCGAGCACAGGCTCGTCGGCGCCGAGCTGCTGCGCGCGGTGCCGCGGCGAGGCGAGGCCGACAACAAGTACAGCGCCGGGCACGTGCTCGTCGTCGGCGGCTCGCGCGGCCTGACGGGAGCGCCGTCGCTCGCCGCGATGGCAGCGATGCGGGCGGACGCCGGCTACGTCACCGTCGCCGCGCCGGAGTCGACGCTGCCCGTCCTCGAGCAGCGGTTGCTCGAGGCGGTGAAGCGGCCGCTCCCCGAGCAGCACGGAGTCGCTGCAGACGGTGCGGTCGACGTCGTGCTCGAGCTCGCGCGGAAGGCGTCGGCGGTCGCGCTCGGGCCGGGCCTGGGACGAGGCCGTGGCCCGCACGAGCTCGTGCGGCGCCTGCTCGCCGAGCTCGAGCTCCCGGTCGTCGTCGACGCGGACGCCCTCTACGAGCTCGAGCCCCCGGTGCCAGGCACCGTGCCTGGCACCGGGGGTGGGTGGCCGGGGCCGCGGGTGCTCACGCCGCACGAGGGCGAGCTGGCACGCCTGCTCGGGCGGGAGTCGAAGGAGATCGCCGCGCGCCGGCTCGCCTCTGTCCGCGAGGCCGCGGAACGCTACCGCTGCGTCGTCCTGCTCAAGGGCGCCGACTCGCTGATCGCGGCGCCGGGACGCGGCGTGCTCGTCTCTGCCCTCGGGCTGCCGTCGCTCGCAACCGCGGGCACCGGCGACGTGCTGACCGGGATCGTCGCGGCCTTTCTCGCAAAGGGGATGGAGGCGCAGCTCGCGACCGCTTGCGCAGCCGCCGCACACGAGCTCGCCGCCGTCGCGGCGCCGCAGCGAACCGGGCTCGTCGCGAGCGACCTGATCGAAGCGCTGCCCGGCGTCCTCGACTCATGTATCGCTCCGAGCTGACGGTCAACCTCGGCGCGCTGCGGCGCAATGTGCGCACCCTCCTGCGTGCGCTGGGCGGCCGCGAGCTCTGGGCGGTGGTGAAGGCCGACGCGTACGGCCACGGCGCGGCCGACGCGGCGGGCGCAGCGCTCGGCGAGGGCGCCGCCGTCCTCTGCGTCGCCACCGTGCCCGAGGCGCTCGCGCTGCGCCGTGAGTTTCCCATCGCGCGCATCCTCGTCATGGGACCGGCCGGCAACCGCGAGGTCGGCCAGGCGCGCGACGCGCGGCTCGAGCTCGCCGTCTCCTCCGGGGAGATACCCGCGGGCGTCCGCGTCCACCTGAAGCTCGACACCGGCATGGGACGCTGGGGCCTCTCCGAGCTGCCCGTGCCGCCGGTCGAGGTCGTCGGCCTGATGAGCCATCTCGCCACCGCCGACACCGACGCGGCGTACACGGAGTGGCAGATCGAGCGTTTCCGTGTCGCGACAGCGCCGTACTCCCACCTCACACGGCACATCGCGAACAGCGCCGGCGCGCTCCGCTACCCGTCGTCGCACTTCGACGCGGCGCGCTGCGGGATTGCGCTCTACGGCCTGTCGCCGTTCGGCACCGACCCATCGGAGGATGGGCTCGAGCCGGTGCTCGCCTGGACGAGCCACATCGCGGAGGCCCGCCTGCTGCGCGCCGGCCAGAGCACCGGCTACGGGCGCCGGTACGTCGCAGAGCGCGACACCTGGATCGGCATCGTCCCCGTCGGCTACGCCGACGGTTTCCGCCGCGATCTCACCGGGACGCGGGTGCGCGTCGCGGGCGAGCTGCGCCCCGTCGTGGGCACCGTGTCGATGGACGCGATAGCGGTCGAGCTGGACCGTGAGCTTCCGGTGGGCGCACCGGTCGTGCTGATCGGGCACGGGGTTCTCGCCGAGGAGCACGCGCGCGTCGCCGGCACGATCACGTACGAGCTCCTGTCCCGCCTCAACAGCGACACCACGAGGGCACGCCGTGTCATCGTCGACGCCTGACCGTTTCCCACGAACGGCTGAGCGGATGGCCGTCCGCCAGGACGCGCGCGCGGCCGAGCTCGCGGAGCGCGTCGGCAGCTTCGTCCTCCCTCGCGGCGACGAGCGGGCCCTCGACGTCGGCACCGGCGCCGGCGCGCTCGCCCTCGCACTCGCCCCGCTCGTGCGGGAGGTCGTCGGCGTCGACCGGGTGCCGGAGCTGCTCGCGCTCGCGCGCGAGCGTGCCCGAGGGCTCGCCGGCGTCACCTTCGTGGAGGGGGACGCCGAGAGCCTGCCGTTCGAGGACGGTTCGTTCGACCTGGTCGGGACGCTGCGGACGCTCCACCACGTGCCCCGGCCCGAGCTCGTCGTCGCGGAGCTCGTCCGCGTCACGCGCCCGAGTGGACGGATTCTCGTGGTCGACCAGATCGCGCCCGTCGATCCGCTCCAGGCGCTCGCCGTCGACCGGTTCGAGCGGGCCCGAGATCCCGGCCATGCGAGGCTGCTCCCGGAGATCGACCTCCGCCAGCTGTTCGAGGCCAACGAGCTCGTCCTGCTTCGCGACCATCACGACGTCGAGCGACGGGAGCTGACGGCCTATCTCGACCTCGCGGGGTGCGAAGGCGAGGCCCGGGAGCGTGCGCTCGCCCTCGCGCCGGACGGCTCCGACGTATACCTGGCTGTCCTGGGCTGGTATCTCTTACGGCAACGGTAGTGCCTGGGCGCAAGACACACTCCGAGGAGCGCTCCCGCCGTCGTCGCCTCGGGGCGGTCGTGGCCGGGCTGCTCCTCCTCGTCCTCGTGCCGCTCGGCGGCGGCGCGCTGGGTGCGACGAGCAGCGGCGCGAACGGCGACATCGCGTTCGTCCGGAGCGGGAACCTCTTCCTCGTCAGCAACCCGGGTACTCCCCTCGTCACCGGCGCGACCGATCCGTCGTGGTCGCCCGACGGCACGAAGCTCGCCTTCTCGCTCGGGGGCGCGATCGAGACCTGCACCGTCAGCACCTGCACGCCGGCGGCGCTCGGAAGCGTCACGGGCACGGAGCCGGCATGGTCACCCGACGGCACGAAGATCGCGTACGTCAACTCGGGGAACATCCATATCGTCACGTTCCCCGGCGCGGTCGACTCGACGCTCGTCGCCGGCACCGATCCGAGCTGGTCGCCGGACGGCGCGAAGCTCGCGTTCACGAGCGGCGGCACCGTTGTCACGTGCACGATCTCGTCGTGTGCGGGAACGCTGACCACGCTTGTCGGAAGCGGCAGCCAGCCCGCGTGGTCCCCCGACTCGTCGACGATCGCCTATCAGGCGGTCGCGAGCGGGCACACCCACATCTTCGTCGTCCCCTCCGGCGGCGGTTCGGCGACGCAGGTGACGCCGATCACCGGGAACAACGACGACGAGACGGCGCCGAACTGGTCGCCTGACAGCTCGAGCATCGTCTACGCGGATGCGACGAACGGGATCCAGGAGGTCACGAAGGCGGGCAGCAGCTGGCAGACACCCGTCACCCGCGACAACAACGCCGCCGATCTGACGCCCGACGTGCAGACGGTCGCTCCGATCGCCGTCGCCGCACCGTCGATCACCGGGGGCGCGGCCCCGCAGACCGGCCAGCTCCTCTCGACCACGAACGGAACGTGGAGCGGCGCGACCGGCGCATTCACGTATGTGTGGCAGCGTTGCGATGCGAGCGGCAACAACTGCTCGAGCATCGGCGGCGCGACCTCCTCGACGTATGCCGTCGCCTCGGCGGACGTGGGGAGCACCCTGCGCACCGTGGTCACCGCGTCGAACGTCGCCGGCTCGACGCCCTCGTCGGCGTCCGCGGCCACCGGCGTCGTCTCCCTCGCAGGCTCCGTCAATCCGCCGGTGAACACCGTCGCGCCGGTGATAAGCCTGCCGTCCGGAGAGACGACGCCCATGCTAGGAGATCTCCTCTTCGCGTCGGCGGGGACCTGGACGGGTTCGTTCCCGATGACGTTCGCGTACTCGTGGACGATGTGCGACCCTTCCGATCCGCTCGACGGGCCGTGCGTCTCGATCCCGGGCGCGACGCTGAGCTTCTTCACGGTCCCGCCGGCGTTGTACGGCATGCGGATCCGCGTGAGGGTGACGGCGACCAACGCCGCCGGGGTCGTGTCGCAGAGCTCGGCGGCGACCGGGATCGTGGGGGCGCAGGCGCCGAGCCTGTCGGTGACGCCGCCCATCCTCGGCCAGAACGTCGTCGGCCAGGCGCTCTCGGTCGGCACCGGCACGTGGCTCGGCTCGACTCCGCTGACGTACACGTACCAGTGGCGGCGCTGCAACGCCGTCGGCGACCTGGCGTCGTGCGTGCCGATCCCCCTCGCGATCAAGAGCACGTACGTCCCGACGACGGCCGACATCGGGTTCTCGCTGCGGGTGTACATCACCGCGACGAACCCGGCCGGCACTTCCACCGGGGTCACGAACCACACCTTCCCGGTCGTCGACCGGCAGCATTTCGCGCCCAGCGCGCTCACCGTGCCCTCGATCTCCGGGACGGTCGCGCTCGGTCAGCCGCTCGCCGCCTTCGTCGGCTCCTTCAGCGGCGACACGCCGATCTCCACGAAATTCGTGTGGCAACGCTGTGACGCGATCGGCAGCTCGTGCCGCCGCATCGCCGGCGCGACGAAGGCGAGGTACACGCCGGTGAAGGCCGACCTCGGCTCCACCCTGCGCATCGTCGTCACGGCGAAGAACGCGTACGGCACGATCGAGACACCCTCCGACGTCACGCCGCCCGTGACCGCACCGTGGCCCCATATTCGCGGCAAGCGCATCGTCGGCACGCCCGGGGACGACTACCTCGTCGGCACGGCCCAGGACGACGTCATCTACGGGCTCGCCGGCAACGACACGATCCAGGGAAACGGCGGCTACGACACGATCTACGGCGGCGCCGGCAACGATGTGATCTCGGTCACCGGCCCCGGCTCCAGCCGCGTCTACGCCGGGCCCGGCTCCGACACGATCTACGCCGCCGACGGCGCCAAGGACTTCATCGACTGCGGGCCCGGGCACGACCGCGTGTACGCCGACCCGTTCGACGTCACGAAGAACTGCGAGGTCGTGACGACGAGCAGCGCCTCGTCCTCCGTCCGGCGCTAGCCGCCGTCAGCCCGTGCTGTCGAGCTGCGCGAACGCCGCGCGGAGCTGCGCCCGCTCGGTCTCGAGCTCGGTGAAGGAGAGCATCAGCCTGCGCTCGCCCTCGGCCGTGAGGCGCAGGTGGGCGACACGGGCGTCTGTCCGCGACTGCTCGCGCTCGACGAGTCCGGCTTCCTCGGCGCGGCGCACGAGCTCGGTGACGGTGCTCTGCGCGAGCTGGAGGCGCTCGGAGAGCTCGGTCACGGTCGATTGCTCGCTGCCGCCCGGGGCGCCCTTGATCATCAGCAGCAGCAGATACCGCTGCGGAGTCAGGCCTGACTGCCGTGCGACGCGCTCGCTGCGGCGCAGGAACTGGCGCAGGGCCGCGCGCAGCTCTGCGACCGCCATGACGTCGTTGACCCCGAGGATCGGCATGGTCATCGGCCTCCGATCTTACCCGGTCGCCCGCGGGTGGCCAACACCCGCGCGAAGAGGTTCGGAAGCAACGCTTGAAGCGGGGCGGCCGGGGCGTAGAAGCGCGGGACGGTCGTCTCGCCCCGGTTCCGCTCGAGCGAGGCGAGCACGTGCTGCGAGATCGCCTCCGGGCCGACCACGAGGCGGCGCAGCGGCGCCGGCAGTCCGGACTGCGGAAACCCCTCCGTCTCGACGAAGCCGGGCTTCACCGTGTGGACGCGGATGCCACGGTTGCGCAACTCCGCGGCGGCCGTACGCGAGAACGCGAGCTGGGCGTGCTTCGACGCCGAATAGGGGCCGGACGGCGGGAACGCGACCACCCCGGCGACGGAGACGATGTTCACGACGTCCGCGGGCGCGGCTGCCTTCAACCCCGGCAGGAACGCGCGCAGGCACCACACGTTGCCGAGGTAGTTCGTGCGCATCACCCGCTCGATCGCCTCGGGGTCTCCGTCGAGGAAGCTCGCGCGCGCCGGGATGCCGGCGTTGTTCACGAGCAGGTGAATCAGCGGATGACGCTCGAGGACGCGTGCCGCTACCGCTTCGACGGCGGTCCGGTCGGAGACGTCGCAAAGCTCGTACTCGCCGCCGGTCTCGGCTGCGAGAGAGCGGAGCCTGTCTTCCCGCCGTGCGAGCAGCACGCAAAGCCAGCCGCGCTCCGCGAGCCCGCGGGCGAGCTCGGCACCGATGCCCGACGAGGCGCCTGTGACGACCGCGATGCGCTTCCCTACGGGCGACACACGCTCACGATACGCCGCTCGGAGACCGAGCGCCCGCTCGTATCCACCGCGACCGCCTCGAGCGTGTGCCGGCCGCGCCGGAGCGTCGTCGTGCCCAGCTTCGTGCCCCAGAGGCCGGCCGTGGGCCGGTGGACGACCGCCTTCAGCTTCCCGTCCACGGTGAAGCGCACGGCTGTGATGCGACGGGTCGAGCCGGCTGCGACCAGCAGCCGCTGGCCGGTCGCGAGACAGGCGCCGGCGGCGGGAACGAGCCAGTCGACCGCGGTGCCGGCGACGACGTGCAGCTCGGTGGAGGCCGTCCGGGTGTTCGGCATGATCTGCGGCCCTTGCGTGTCGATGTTCTTCGCCTCCTGGAAGTCGGAGGAGACCATGCGCAGCCGTATCGCGCCCGGCTCGAGCGCCGGCGCGGTCGACGGCAACGGTATGACGGCGATTCCGGTGAGCGGGTCGTACGACGTCGCGCCGACGAGGACTCCTCGATAGCCGATCGTCACGGAGAGCGGGTCGACGCCGGACTGCGAGTCCAGCGTCCGCAGCACGATCGTCGGCCGCCCGGCGGCGACGCGTGTCGTGAGCAGCTTGACCGTCGGCGGCGTGACGTCGTTCACCCAGGAGTGCAGCACGTAATGCCCCGCCTCGCTTGCGCCCGTGAACTGCCTGCGGCCCGAGTCGACCGAGACGTAGAAGGTCTGCTTCCGCGGGTATTCGACGCCCGCCGCGCCCACCGTGACGAGGTAGTCGTACGTGAGCGCGTTGACGTCGACCGGCGTGCCGGCGAAGCCCTGCACCGTGTTCTCGTCCTGCGCGCCGAGATACCACGGGGCGACGACCGCGCCGCGGCTCTCGTCGAACACCGAGACGCCGGCGTTCACGACCGGCCTGTCGATCGTCGTGGCGTAGACGGTCTCGGCGCCGTCTTCGAGCATGGGCGGCGTGTCCGGCGCGTTGCCGAACGGTGCTACCGGGTAGCGGTACGCGTCGACGCGGTCGACGCCGTTACGCGTGTCGCCCGACTGCGTCTTCGCGAGTTGCAGCACCGGTGCGCTCGCCAGGGCAGGCCGGTCGACGAGGAAGAAGTACGGGATGCGCCGCGTGACGGCGCCGTTCCGCAGCACGACGAAGCCGTAGTCCTCGCCGGGCGCGGCGTCGGCGGCGGCCGCAGCCACGACGGGAAGGTCGACCTCCCCGCCCGGCGGAATGCTGACCGTGCCGGTCACGTCGAGCGACGCGCCGAGCGTGGCCGCCTGGGGCTGGAGTCCGACCTGCCAGGTGCCGGCGCCGTCACCGGCGTCGGTGACGCGGACGAGCAGCGTCCGACTCGCCGCACCGTGGAGCACGTTCACGTCCTCGAACGAAAGGGAGGCGGGATCGGTGAAGACCTTCGGGTCGGCCGCGGCCGGCAGCGAGACGAGCCCGCCTCCCTCGAGCGTGACCGGCGCCTCCTGTGTGCGGGCGGTGTCCGCCCACGCCGGGCCGGCGGTCGAGACGAGCGCCGACTTCACCTCCGCGGGCGTCCAGGTGGGGTGTAGCTCGAGCAGCAGCGCCGCCGAGGCGGCGACGTGAGGCGTCGCCATCGACGTGCCGTCGAAGACGGCGAAGCGCGACGCGCTCGTGTTCGGCAGCGTCGCGGAGAGGATCTGCCCGCCGGGCGCGCTCACGTCCGGCTTCAGGTCGTGGCCGAACGCCGTCGGGCCCGCGGACGAGAAGCTCGTGATCACGCCGCTGCGGCCGGTCTCCAGCTCGAGCGGGCTGTCGCCGACGCGGATCGTCGTGCGGCCGCCGTGCGCGGCCATGTAGGCGCGCAGGTCGTCGCCGTCGAGGTTCGCGATCATTCCTCCGGGCACCGCCATCCGCACCGGGATGCCGTTCGCCTCGCCCTGGCGGTTGTCGGAGAGGATGAGTCCGATCGCGCCGGCCGCACGGGCCTGCTCGGCCTTCTCCGTGAACGGGCAGAGACCGCGCTCCGCGAGCGCGACCGTGCCGGTGAGGGAGCCGGCCGGCAGCGTTCCGTGCGGCGAGGCGAGGTTGCCGGCCGGCCCGCAGAGGTGCCGGTCGACCGGCTTCCCGTCGGTGCCGACGATCGAGCCGACGTCGACGAGGGTCTGGTCGGCCGACCCCCAGACCGACGGCGCGGGGATCGCGTCGGCGCCGATGAACGGAATCCCCTCGAGCATGCTCGGCGCGCCGGGAGCGGTCACGTCGAGTGCCGGCGCGAAGACGTGGGTGTTCGACACGGCGGCCACGGAGATGGCGTCCGGCGCGGTGCCCGGCGAGCCGACCGAGCCCGTGCCGAAGTCGTCGCGGTCGTTGCCTGCGGCGATCACGGGGACGACGCCGGCGGCGGCGACGTTGTGGATCGCCTCGATGAGCGCGTCGTTCGCGGGGTCGATCTGCGGGCCGCCGCCCGAGAAGTTGATCACGTCCATGCCGTCCTCGACGGCCGCTTCGAAGGCCGCGACGATCTCCGGAGTGTTCGCGACGTGACCGAGCGGCGTCGGCACGGTGAAGACCCGGTAGTTGCCGAGCCACGCCCGCGGCGCCACGCCGCTCAGCCCTGTCACCTGCGGATGGTCGGCCCCGGCCGGCGCCGTCGTGCCCGCGTCGCCGGCCGCGATGCCGGCGACGTGCGTGCCGTGGAACGACGAGTCCGGGTCGAGAGGAAGCCGGCCCGCACTGCCGGCGTTCGGACCGGGAAAGACCCGGGCTACGATCACCTTCGGCGTCGTGTACGCCGTTTCGCCCTTCGGAAACCCGGGCGGATACGAAAAGCCCGCCGGATCGAAGAACGGATTCGTCTGGTCGATGCCGTCGTCGACGATGGCGATCTTCATACCCGTGCCGTCCGCGCCGGTCATCTGCCGGAGCACGTCGGCTCCGATGACCGACGGCGAGCGGTCGAGCGCGAGCGTGTACGCGATGCTCGGGTAGACCCGTGTGATGGAGGCCTGGCGCACGAGCGCGGGAAGCTTCGCCGCGGGGAGCGAGATCGTGAGCGCGTCGAGGATCACGCCGAAGCGGCGTCCGATTCGCGCCTGCGGAATCGCTCGGAGCAGCGCCGCAGCCACGCGGGCCTGTTCCTCGTCGATACGACGGAGGTACGCGCGGGACGCGGAGGACTCGACGTCGAGCTTGCGGCGGGCGCCCTCGATCGAGAGGGCGCGGCCGAAGTGGGCCGCGAGCGGGGGCAGCGGCAGGTCGGCGATCACGCGCACCCGGCCGGACGGGCGCGACGGCGGGATGACCCCGGCCCGCAGGCGCGGCAGCGTCCGCTCGCTCAGCGTCCGCTGCACCGGCACGGGCTGGGCCGCGGCAGGCCGGACGGTGACGAGCGCCGCACAGCAGGCGAGAAGCGGGAGGACGCGGCGCAACGAGGCTGAGGCTAGCGGACGGTCGCCGCCGTCGGGATAGGATCGCGCGGATGACCGGGGTGTTCACAGGCAAGCGCGCGCTCGTGCTCGGGGTCGCGAACAAGCGCTCGATCGCATGGGCGATCGCCCGGCAGCTCGCCGAGGGCGGCGCCCGCCTCGCCTTCACCTACCAGGGCGAGCGGATCGAGCAGAGCGTCCGCGAGCTCGCGGCCACCGTCGACACCGCGCTCGTCACCGGGTGCGACGTCCGCTCGGACGAGGACCTGGAGCGCGTCTTCGCGGAGGCGAGCGAGGCGTTCGGCGGCGGCCTCGACGTCCTCGTCCATTCGGTCGCGTTCGCGGCGGCCGAGGATCTCGAGGGCCGGTTCACCGACACGCCGCGCGACCGCTTCTGGCTCGCGCTCGACGTCAGCGCCTACTCGCTCGTCGCCTGCGCGAGGGCGGCCGAGCCGCTGATGGAGAACGCGGGAGGCGGCTCGATCGTGACGATGACGTATCTCGGTGGCGAGCGCGCGGTGCCGCACTACAACGTGATGGGGGTCGCGAAGGCGACGCTCGACGCGTCTGTGCGGTATCTGGCGTGGGATCTCGGCCGGAAGAACATCCGGGTGAACGCGATCTCCGCCGGTCCCGTGCGAACGCTCGCCGCGCGCTCGATCGCCGGCTTCCCGACGATGGAGGCGATCGTCGAGGAGCGCGCGCCGCTGCACCGTCACGTCTCGGCCGAGGACGTCGGCGCCGCGGCCGCCTACCTGCTCAGCGACGCCGCGAGGAACGTCACGGGCACGACGCTGTACGTCGACAGCGGCTACCACGCGATGGGCATGTAAGTGCTGCTTGCCAGGTCGCGGTGCGACCCGGCAAAGCGTGGACGGTCGCCTACGAGAACGGCTTGGTAACCATGTCCGCGATCACGAGCAGGAGCACCGCGACGTCGACGCGGGCGATCAGGAGGACTTTCCGGATCGCCGCCTGCGTCTCGGGCGCGGTCGCTCCCTTCTCCTCGACAAGGCCGGTGATCCGCTTTGCCATCGGCGAGAGCACGGCGACGCCGGTCGTGAACGTCGAGACGTAGCCGAGCAGGCCGACGACGACCCAGAACTTCCCCCAGCCCCAGTCGGTGTGGATCATCATCGCGATCCCCATCAGGAACACGACGGCGCCGGCGGGCGCGAAGATCCGCTCGCCGGCGAACGCCGCCTGCCGCGCGATCGTCGCCAGCTCCTCGGCGTCACGGGCCCGATCGGCGCGGAGCGCGAGCACGGTGATGAGCGCGCCGCCGCCGACCCACACGACCGCGAGCGTGACGTGGACGAGGCGGAAGAATGCGTACCAGTGCGGATACCAGGCGGACTCGAAGGCGAAGAGGAGCGCGACGATCAGGACGCCGAGACCGATGATCGGCGTGAGCGGAACGGACGCGGCGCTGCGGGAGGGCGTTTGCATGCGCGGCAGTAAACGCGACGCGCCGGACAACTACAAGGCGCGTGCCGCCGCCAGAAGCTCGTCGAAGTCCGGCATCCCGGTGCTCTCGTAGCGCCAGGCGCCGCGGACGAGGCCGTCCCGGTCGATCAGGAACGCCGAGCGCTCCGAGACGTCCCGCAGGCCGCGGTAGTCGTGGGCAACCCGGAACCCGTGGGTCGCCTCGCCGTTCCAGTCCGAGAGGAGCGGGAAGTCGAGGTCGAGCGCCTGCGTCCAGGCCGCGTGCGTCCAGGGGGAGTCGCGCGAGATCGCGTAGGGCTGCACGCCGGCGGCCCGGAACTCCTCGCTCCTGTCACGCAGGAGCTCCAGCTCGTTCGTTCAGGTCGACGACCAGTCGAACAGATAGAAGAGCAGCAGGATCGCGCCGTCCCCGACGATCTCGTGCAGCGTCGCGCTCTCCTGCGGCGTCGTCCATACGCGCGCGTCCGGGATGCGGGCGCCGACGTCGAGCATGCTCAGGCGGGCTCGGCCATCGCGCCGACCTCGGTCAGGGCGGCGATCTCGCGCACGACCTCCACGATGTCGCGGTTGGCGTTGAAGACGCGAAGCTGGCGGTCGGCGCCGTTGCCGCGCCGCAGGATCTCGTCCACGCCGGCGAGCTCCGCCTCGGAGCCGAGCTCGCGCGCGTGCGGCTCGGCGAGCTTCAGCGTGCGGCGGATGACCTGCGCCACCGGGATCCGGTTGCGCCGCCCCGTGACCAGGTCCATCACCGGCGCCTCCAGCCCGTACCGCGCCGCGAGCCACTTGTTCTCCGTCGTCAGGATCCGGTGGAACGAGGGAATCTCCTCGCCCGCGTCGTAGCGTTCGGAATAGTGCTTCACGAGCGCCTGGCAGAGAGCCGTGATCGCGATGACGTCCTCGAGCTGCGTCACCGCGTCGCAGATGCGGATCTCGATCGTCCCGAGCCGCGGGTGCAGCCGGATGTCCCACCAGATGTGCGTGTAGTCCGCGATGCAGCCCGTGCGCTCGAGCTGACCGATGACCTCCGCGTAGTCGGCGTAGCTCACGAAGCGCGGCGGCGGGCCGGAGCGCGGGAAGGCGGCGAACACCATGTGCCGCGACGAGCGCAGGCCCGTCGGCTCGCCGCGCCAGAAGGGCGAGCTCGCGGAGAGCGCGACGAGCTCGGCGAGGTGCCCGATCAGCCCGTTCACCACCTGGATCGCCTTCTCGGGGTCGTCGACGGCGACATGCACGTGCAGGCCGAAGATCAGCTCGCGCCGTGCGATGTACTGCATCTGGTCGACGAGCGCGCGGTAGCGGTCCTTGGCGGTGATCCGCTGGCGCTCGAAGAGCGAGTAGGGATGCGTCCCAGCTGAGCCGACGCGCATGCCCTGCCGGCCGGCGACGTCGGTGACGTAGCCGCGCAGGAGTCGCAGCTGCGCCGCGACGTCCGCAGGCGTGTGGCAGACGGGTGTGGCGACCTCGAGCACCGACTGCATCAGCTCCGCGTTGATGCGCGGCTCGAGCTCGTGACCGGTGACGGCGGCGAGAACGGTGTCGATGTGCTGCACGAGGTCGAACGTCTCCGGGTCGAGGAGCATGTACTCCTCCTCGACCCCGAGCGTGTACGGGTCGCTCTCACCGAAGGCGTGCTCGAGCACGCTGCCGCCTTCGGCGTACCGGCTCCCCTTGCCGGTGATCGAAGGTGGGTAGATCTGCTTCATTCGGGCAGCACCGCGTCGACCTCGATCTCGACGAGCCAGCGCGGGTCGATCAGGCCGACGACGACGCCCGTGCAGGCCGGCCGCGCGGCTGCGAACGCCTCGCCGTGCGCGCGCAGGATGTCGCCTGCGTAGGACGCGTCGGTCATCAGCAGCCGCGTGCGCACGACGTGCTCGAGGCCGCCGCCGGCCTCGCGCAGCGCCGCCTCGACGATCTCGAGGCAGCGGCGCGCCTGCCCGTACGCGTCGGGCGGCGGGTCGGCGTCGCCGGGCATGATCGGCGCGGTGCCCGCGACGAAGACACGGCCGCCGACGGCGACGGCGCGGCTGTAGCCCCCCCGCTCCTCCCAGGCTGATCCCGACGAGACGATGCGGCGCTCCACCTCCCTAGTATCTCCCGCCGTGGAAGCGCTGCGAGCGATCGACGGGTGGGGCGCCCGCACGGCCGCCGCCGGTGTCGTGCAGGCCGGCCGCGAGCCGGCCGTGCACGGCCCCCGCACGGTGGAGCTGCGCTGGGCCTCGGTGACGAAGCTGCTCACCGGGCTGGTGCTGCTCGTCGCGGTCGAAGAGGGCACCGTCGACCTCGACGAGCCGGCGGGCCCGCCGGGTTCGACGCTGAGGCACCTGCTCGCGCACGCGTCGGGGCTGCCGCTCGAGGCCGGGCCGCCGCTGCTCCCGCCCGGTCGGCGGCGGATCTACTCGAACGCCGGCATCGAGGCGGCGGCCGCGCTCGTCGAGACGCGCGCCCGGATCCCGTTCGCCGAGTACTTCCACGGCGCGCTCGTCGAGCCGCTCGGCCTCGCCGGCTCGCTGCACAGCTCGCCGGCCTGGGGGTACCGCGGCCCGCTCGACGATCTGCTCGCGCTCGGCCGCGAGCTGCTCGCGCCGACGCTCGTCGCGCCCGAGACGCTGGCCGAGGCGACGTCCGTCCAGTTTCCGGGCCTCCCCGGCGTGCTCCCGGGCTGGGGCCGGATGGAGCCGAACGACTGGGGCCTCGCCTTCGAGCTGCGCGACGCGAAGGCGCCGCACTGGACCGGCTCTCGCAACTCGCCGAGGACGTTCGGCCACTTCGGTGCGGCCGGCACCTTCCTCTGGGTCGATCCGGCCGCGGGCGTCGCCTGCGGCGTGCTGACCGACCGCGAGTTCGGCGAGTGGGCGAAGGACGCGTGGCCCGCCTTCGGCGACGCCGTCCTCGCCGAACCCGAATACGGCAAGTAACAACTTGTCACTTGCCGGGTGGGGGATCGTCGTCGGCGAACAGGGGACGGAGGATCTCGTCGAACGTCTCGCGGTCACAGCTCGCGACGACGGCCGGCGTGATCGCGGACACCGTCGCGGTGCGCGGCATGCCCATCGTCAGCGAGACCTCGCCGAAGTAGTCGCCGGGCCGCAGCACCCGGCGTTCGCCGAGGTCGCGCTGGTTGACCGCGAGCATGCCCGCGAAGAGGAGGTAGAAGCGGTCGCCGGGCTCGCCCTCGCGGACGAGCACCGTTCCCGGCGCCACCTCCTCGCGCTCCATCGCCTTTGCGAGCCGCGCGAGAACCTGGCCGGGCAGCCCCGCGAGCAGCTCCACCCGGGCGAGCTCGTGCTGCGTGGCGGAGGAGCGTGGCATCGTTCCCCCATGGTGACTGATTGACCGCGCTCGACGGCTGGAGGTTCTGCCCGCGCTGCGCCGCGGCGATCCGGCGGGAGCCGGGCCGCGCCGTCTGCGACGCCTGCGGCTTCGTCGCGTACGCCAGCTCGGCCCCCACAGCGAGCGCCGTGCTCGTCGACGCGGCGGGTCGCGTGCTGCTCGGGCGGCGCGCCGTCGAGCCCGAGCTCGGCAAGTGGGACCTGCCCGGCGGCTTCCTGGGGGAGGGAGAGGAGCCCCTCACCGGCCTGCGCCGCGAGCTCCGCGAGGAGACGGGGCTCGACGTCGAGCCGCTCTCCTTCCTCGGCGCCTGGGTCGACCGCTACGGCGACGGCGCGGATGCCGAGGCCACGCTCAACCTCTACTGGCTCGTTCGGGCGGACGGGGTGCCGCGTGCGGCGGACGACGTGGCGGAGCTTCACTGGTTCGCCCCGGACGCGCTGCCCCCGCCGGGTGAGCTCGCGTTCCGGGTCAACGCGGTGGTGCTGGCGGCGTGGCAGAGGGCGGCGGCGCCCCCTGCCGGCGAAGCCGCCTAGTCCAGGCCGAGCTGCCGCTCCAGCATCCCCTTCGGCATGGCGCCGATGGCGGAGGCCTTCGGCTCGCCGCCCTCGAAGAGGATCATGTTCGGGATCGACTGGATCCCGTAGCGGATCGCGAGGTCCTGGTTCTCGTCGATGTTGACCTTGACGAGCTTCAGGTTGCGTTCGTCGGCGATCCGCTCGAGAACGGGGGAGACGGCGTGGCAGGGGCCGCACCATTCGGCCCAGAAGTCGACGAGCACGGGCTCGCCGCTCTGGAGCACCTCCGTCTCGAAGGTGGCGTCCGTCACGTCTGTTGCCATTCAACGTTCCTTTCGTTTGCCTCTGAGGAGAGAACGCTCGGCCGTACACTTCGCTTCCCGATGGCCGAGCAAGTCTTCCAGCCGCTGCCGACGGTACCCGACCACCCCTCCCTCGAGGAAGAGGTGCTCGCGGGCTGGGAGCGGGAGGGGATCTTCGCCCGGCTACGGGAGCGAAACCGCGGCGGCCCGATCTTCTCGTTCATCGACGGGCCGGTGACGGCGAACAAGACCCTGGCCGTGCACACGGCGTGGGGGCGGACGCTGAAGGACGTCTTCCAGCGCTACAAGGCGTTGCGGGGCTTTGACCAGCGCTACCAGAACGGCTTCGACTGCCAGGGCCTCTGGATCGAGGTCGGCGTCGAGCACGAGCTCGGCTTCAACTCGAAGCGGGAGATCGAGCAGTACGGGCTCGAGAACTTCGCACGGAAATGCCGCGACGCAGTCGTCCGGTCGTCCCGGGAGCTGACGCAGGGCTCGAAGCGGCTCGGCATGTGGATGGACTGGGGGAACGACTACTTCACGTTCAGCGACGCGAACATCGAGTACGTCTGGCGCTTCCTGAGGACGACCCACGAGCGCGGCTGGCTCACCAAGGGACACCGCTCGACGGAGTGGTGCCCGCGCTGCGGCACGTCCCTCTCGCAGCACGAGCTGTCACAGTCGGGCGTCTATCAGGAGCGGCTGGATCCGTCGCTCTACGTCCGCCTGCCGCTTCTCGACCGCCACGGCGAGTCGCTCGTCGTCTGGACGACGACGCCGTGGACGCTGCCGGCGAACGTCGCAGCCGCGGTCAAGCCGGACGCCGCGTACGGCCGGCGCCCGAACGGCGAATGGGTCGCCGTCGCCCGGTACCCGGACGAGGACTTCGAGGAGGCGCTCCCCGGATCGGCGCTCGTCGGCCGACGCTATTCCGGGCCGTTCGACACGCTGCCACCCGGTGCGGCGGTCGAGCACCGCGTGATCCCGTGGGACGAGGTGACGCTCGACCAGGGCACGGGGATCGTCCACATCGCACCCGGCTGCGGCGGCGAGGACTTCGAGCTCTCGCAGGTGCACGACCTGCCGGTGCTGATGCCGGTGGACGAATCGGGCCGCTTCTACGACGAGTACGGATGGCTGCACGGCCTCTCGACGGTCGAGGCGACGGATCAGATCGTCGGCAACCTCGGCGAGCGCGGCCTGCTCGTGGAGGCGACGACGTACGCGCACGCGTACCCGCACTGCTGGCGCTGCGACACGCCGCTCATCTTCCGCATCGCGGACGACTGGCTGATCGCCGTCGAGGAGCTGCGGCAGCCGCTGCTCGACGCGAACGCGACCGTGGCGTGGACGCCCGAGTACATGGGCAAGCGCATGGACGACTGGCTGCGCAACATGGGCGACTGGAACATCTCGCGACGGCGCTACTACGGCCTGCCGCTTCCGTTCTACCCGTGCTCGTGCGGACGGCTGAACGTGATCGGCTCGCGCGCCGAGCTCGAGGAGCGGGCGCTGGGCGGGCTCGACCAGCTCGAGGAGCTGCGCCGGCCGTGGATCGACCGCGTGCCGATCCGGTGCGAGGCGTGCGGCGAGCCGGTCGAGCGCGTGCTCGAGGTCGGCGACGTATGGCTCGACGCGGGCGTCGTCCCGTTCTCGACGCTCGGCTGGCGGAATCCGGAGTGGGTGCCGCAGGGCTACGCGACCGGTGCGGCGCGCGGGCTGACGACGGCCGACCTCCCCGACCACGCGTACTGGGAGCGGTGGTTCCCCGCCGACTGGGTGACGGAGATGCGCGAGCAGATCCGGCTCTGGTTCTACTCGCAGCTTTTCATGTCCGTCGTCCTCACCGGGCGCGCGCCGTTCCGGCAGGTGCTCGGCTACGAGAAGATGCTCGACGAGACGGGCCGCGAGATGCACGGCTCGTGGGGGAACATGATCACCGCCGAGGATGCGTTCGCGCGCATGGGCGCCGACGTGATGCGCTGGCAGTACTGTGCGCAGCCGCCGAGCCAGAACCTCCTGTTCGGCTTCCACGCCGCCGACGAGATCAAGGGCAAGCTCCTGCGGCTCTGGAACTCGGTCGCGTTCTTCGTCCTCTACGCGAACATCGAGTCGTTCCGGCCGTCCTGGGCGCAGCTCGAGCCGAGTGGTGACCTGCGCCCGCTCGACCGCTGGCTCGTCGAGCGCACGCACGCGTTCGTCAAGGACGCGGAGGCGTCGTACGAGGCGTTCTACGCGAACGAGGTGATACGGCAGTTCGAGGCGTATCTCGATGATCTCTCGAACTGGTACATCCGCCGCTCGCGCCGCCGCTTCTGGGAGAGCGAGCGGGAGGCGCTCGCGACCCTCTGGTACGCCTTGGTGCAGTCGCTGCGCGTCGTCGCGCCGCTCCTGCCGTTCGTCACCGAGCACCTCTGGCGGAACCTCGTCGCGGGCGCGTGCACGGACGCGCCGGAGTCCGTGCACCTCGCGCCCTGGCCCGAGGTGGCCGCGCCCGATCGCGCGCTGCTCGACGAGATCGGCGAGGTGCGCCGCGTCGTCGAGCTCGCGCGCCGCGCACGCGGCGAGGCGGGGATGAAGAACAGGCAGCCCTTGCGCCGGCTCGTCGTCGAGGGCGCGCGGGCCGCGGCGTTGCACGGCAGCGAGATCGGCGAGGAGCTGAACGTGCACGAGGTCGAGTTCGGTGCCGTCGACTCCGAGCTGCGCGTGAAGCCGAACCTGCCGCTGCTCGGGCCCAGGCTCGGCGAGGAGCTCCGGACGGTTCGCTCCGCCCTGGCAGCCGGCGAGTTCGAGCAGCTCGACGGCGGCCGGTTCCGCGTGGCCGGGCACGAGCTCGAGCCGGACGAGGTGCTCGTCGAGCGCACGGGCCGCGACGGCTGGGCGGTCGCGTCGGCGGACGGCCTCGCGGTCGCGCTCGACCTGCGTCTCGACGACGAGCTGCTGCTCGAGGCGGAGGCGCTCGACCTGATCCGGACCGTGAACGTCATGCGCAAGGACGCCGGGCTGGAGGTGACCGACCGGATCGTGCTGACGGTGCCGGAGTCGAGCGGGGCGGCCGTGGAGCGCCACGGCGACCGGATCAGGGCGGAGGTGCTCGCGGTCGAGATCCGCCTCGGCGGCGAGCTCGCCGTGGGGAAGGCGGGCTAGCTGCTAGCGCAAGGCGGCCGCGAGCCGCGCCAGTCCCTCGTCGAGCGCGGCGTCCGGTGTCGCGAGCGACAGGCGCGCCCAGCCGTGGCCGTGCTCCCCGAAACCCTCGCCGGGCGCGACGGCGACGCGATGGTCCTCGAGCAGGTGCTCGCACGTCGCGCGTTCCGGGAGCCGGAACCACACGAAGAACGTGCCCTCGCCGCGCGCGTCGAGCCCGTCGAGCGCCGCAACGGCGCGGTCGCGGCGGGCCTGGTAGAGCGCGCGACGCTCTTCCACCGTCTCCTGCGGCCCGGTCAGGGCAGCGAGCCCCGCGAGCTGGACCGGTGCGAAGATGCCGGCGAAGACGTGGCTCTGCAGCTCGTCGATCCGCGCGACGAGCTCGGCGTTCCCGACCGCGAAGCCGAGCCGCCAGCCGGCCATCCCGTACGACTTCGACATCGAGAACAGCTCGAGCCCGACCTCGCGCGCGCCCTCCTGCGCAAGGAAGCTCTGCGGCCGGCGGCCGTCGAAGACGAGGTCGCCGTACGCGAAGTCGTGCAGCACCCACGCGCCCGCGTGCAGCGCCCACTCGACCGCCTCGGCGAACACGCCTGCCGGCGCGCACGCCGCCGCCGGGTTGGACGGATAGTTGAGATACAGCGCGTCCGCGGTCGCCGGCGCCGCGTCCCAGTCCGGCCGGCCGTCGGCGAGCAGCGGCAGCGGCACGTGCGCCGCGGCCGTGAGCGCGACGGCGGACCGATAGTCGGGGTAGCCGGGATCCGGCAGCACGACCGTGCCGCCGCGCTCGACCGCGACCTGCGCGAACTCGACGAGGCCTGTCTTCGACCCCGGCAACACGGCCACCTCGCGCTTCGGGTCGACGTCGACGCCGTAGACGCCCCGGTAGCGGGCCGCGATCGCCGACTTCAACTCGAGCACGCCGCTGAACGGGGCGTAGCCGTGGACGTCCGGCAGCCGCGTGTTGTCGACGAGCGCCTCGATCACGTGCGGCGGAGGCGGCACGTCCGGGTTGCCGCGGCCGAGGTCGACGAGCGGCGCACCTCCCTGCGCGGCCGCGGCGGCGACACGGGCGAGCAGCGCCGCGAAGTACTGCTCGGGCAGGCGCTCGAGCCGGTGCGGCCGCGACCTCACGGCCGCGATGCTACGCGGCGGATCGCTTGGCGCGTCGCAGCTCGACCGGCAGCCGGAACACGACGTCCTCGTACACCGACCGGAACTCGGCGATGTCGGTGACGCCGCGTGCACGGAACCACTTGCACACGCCGCGCACGAGCCGCTCCGGCGCCGACGCGCCCGACGTCACGCCGACGACGCTCACCCGGTCGAGCCACGCGTCGTCGATCTGCGAGGCGTCCTCGACGAGATGCGCGGCAGTCCCTGCGGTGCGTGCGACCTCCACGAGCCGCTGCGAGTTCGAGGAGTTGGGCGAGCCGAGCACGAGCAGGAGGTCGACCTCCGCCAGGAGCTCCTTCACAGCCCACTGGCGGTTGGAGGTCGCGTAGCAGATGTCCTCCTTCGCCGGCCCCTCGATCGCGGGGAAGCGGCGACGAAGGACCTCGACGATCTCCCGCGTCTCGTCCACCGAGAGGGTCGTCTGCGTG
>Ga0187777_10000129_pt1 | contig 56283 bp, 45 predicted proteins | sample 1015_Q2_SP5_10_M_FD_132416 | JGI IMG/M metagenome (GOLD analysis project Ga0187777, IMG submission 132416) | Tropical peat soil microbial communities from peatlands in Department of Meta, Colombia - 1015_Q2_SP5_10_MG | ecosystem: Environmental > Terrestrial > Soil > Wetlands > Peat | place... | reverse complement strand
GATCCAGATGCGGAAGGGAACCCGCAGGCGTGCCCGGGGGAAGGAGCGGTGCTCGGGCCCGGGAGCCGAGGTGTCCAGCTGGATGCCTCCGGGGAGGCTGGCCGGCGGAGCGTCGGCGCGGAGCGACCGGCCGGCGGCCGGGCCGCCGGCGGGGGTGGAACCGGAACGCGTGGAGATCGTCGTCTTCGCCATGCCCCCTCCCGGAGACTTCGCCAAAATGACGTAGGCGCTCGGCCCGGACTTCATACACCATGTCGGGCCAACGGAGACCGACCATGCTCGGCACCCTGCTCAAGCCGGAATTCGACGAGCTGCTCCAGGCCAAGGACTACGCCGCCCTCCGGGAGGCCTTCTCGGAGATGGACCCTCCCGACATCGCCGAGGTGATCGAGGATCTCCCGGCCCAGGAGAGCGGCATCATCTTCCGCATCCTCCCCCGCAACCTGGCCACCACCGTCTTCGAGTACCTTCCCGTGGACCAGCAGACCGAGGTGGTGGAGACGCTGGGCACCGAGCAGCTGGTCGGGCTGCTCAACGAGATGGCCCCCGACGACCGGACGCGCCTCTTCGAGGAGCTCCCCGCCGAGGTCACCAAGCGCGCCCTGGCCACGCTCAAGCCGGACCAGCTCCTCCAGGCCCGTCAGCTCCTCGGCTACCCGGAGGGAACCGCCGGCCGGGTGATGACCCCCCGGTACCTGGCCGTGCGCCCCACCGCCACCGCCGGCGAGGCGCTGCGCTACATCCGCGAGCACGGGCAGGGCATCGAGTCCCAGTCGCTGAACGTGATCTACGTCACCGACGAGAAGGGAGTGCTCCTCGACGACATCCGGCTCCCCACCCTGGTGATGGCCGACCCCAACACCCTGGTCTCGGAGCTGAACGACCGGCAGCTGGTGAGCATCCAGGCCACCGCCGACCGGAGCGAGGTGGTGGCCCTGTTCGAGAAGTACGACCGGGTGGCGGTGCCGGTGACCGACAGCCAGGGTGTGCTCCTCGGGGTGATCACCGTCGACGACGTCCTCGACGTCGCCGAGGAGAAGGCCACCCAGGACATCCAGGGACTGGGCGGCGTGGAGGCCCTCGACGCGCCCTACTTCGACGTCGGCTTCGCCTCCATGGTCCGCAAGCGCGGGGGCTGGCTGTCGGCGCTCTTCCTCGGCGAGATGCTCACCGCCACGGCGATGACCGCCTACGAGGACGAGATCGCCAAGGCCACCGTCCTCTCCCTCTTCCTCCCGCTGATCATCTCCAGCGGCGGCAACTCCGGCTCGCAGGCCACGTCGATCATCATCCGGTCCCTGGCCCTGCGCGATGTGCGGCTGGGCGAGTGGTGGAAGGTGGCCAGCCGGGAGCTGGCCTCCGGGCTGACCCTGGGAGCGCTGCTCGGGTCGATCGGCTTCCTGCGCATCCTCATCTGGGCGCGTGCCTTCCACCAGTACGGCGAGCACTTCCTGCTGGTGGCCACGGTGGTGGCCCTGGCCCTGGTCGGGGTGGTGCTCTACGGAAACCTGGTCGGGTCGATGCTCCCCTTCCTGCTCCGGCGGCTGGGCTTCGACCCGGCCAAGGCCTCCGCCCCGTTCGTCGCCACCCTGGTCGACGTGAGCGGGCTGATCATCTACTTCAACGTGGCCACCCTGGTGCTGCGCGGGACGCTGCTCTAGCTAGAACAGGTGGCGGCGCATGGCGACGTTGGCCACCAGGCCGAGCGAGAGCAGGACGCTGACCATCGACGAGCCGCCGTAGGAGAGGAGCGGCAGGGTGATACCGGTGACCGGGAGCACCCCGACCACCATCCCGATGTTCTCGAACACCTGCCAGAAGAGCATTGCCGCCACCCCCACGCAGACGAACGCCCCGAACCGATCCCGGGCCTGGAAGGACACCCCCAGCGCGGTGGTGAAGATCAGCCCGTAGAGCGCGAGCAGGAGCAGGCAGGCGAGGAAGCCGTGCTCCTCGGCCCACACCGAGAAGATGAAATCGGTGTGCTGCTCGGGGAGGAAGAAGAGACCGGTCTGCGTCCCCTGCCCCCAGCCCTTGCCCAGGAAGCCGCCCGAGCCCACCGCGATCCTCGACTGGGCGGCGTGGTAGCCGCTGCCGCGCAGGTCGGCGTCCGGGTACAGCCAGCCGGCGATGCGGGCGCTCTGGTGCCGCTTGAGGATGCTCTTGATGACCGTGCGGTGTCCGTCGGAGGGGTCCCGGACGAAGTCGTTCCACACCAGGGCCGAGAGAAGCACCACCGCCAGCGCCCCGGCCACGAGCAGGGCTCGCCGGAGGCGGGCGAAGAGAAGGACGGTGGCCGCGGTGAGGAGGATCATCATCGTGTTGCCCAGGTCGGGCAGCACCAGGGCGGCGGCGCCGACGGCGATCAGCACCGGCCGCCAGACGTCGGTCAACCCGTAGGACTCGTCCGGCCTCTTGGCATGGTCGTGGAAGTAGCGGGCCAGCGCCACCACCAGCGCCACCTTCATGAACTCCGCCGGCTCCATCCGGACGGGGCCGAGGGCCAGCCAGCTGGCCTCGCCCTTGGCCCGGTGGCCGATGATCCGGAGGAGGAGGAGCAGGCTGGCGCAGGTGCCGTAGAGGGGCCAGGCCATCCTCTGGATGAAGCGCGTATCGACCAGGCACACCCCGAGGGCGGCCAGGAAGCCCACCGCCAGGTGCACCGTCTGCCGCGTCCAGAGCGGCGTGTGCGGCGGCCTCGAGGCCGAGGCCAGGTTCCAGATCCCGAGCAGGGCCAGGGCGACGGTGACGGCCACCAGCGCCCAGGGAACGTGCGGCACCATCCGCCGCACGACGCGGACGAGCATTCTACGGCCCTCCTCCCGCCGGGGCCGGGGCGAGCGCCGGCGCCGGCGCCCGCGCCAGGGGCGGGGCCTTCTGGGCCGCTCCGGTCTGGTCGGGCTCGGGGGAATGGGCCGGGGGCGGCGTCGCAGCGCCGGCGGCCGCCGGGACAGGGCCTGGCGGCGGCGGGGGAAGCGGCCCCCGGGGGAGCGAGGCGGTGGCGGCGATGCTGGCGCTGGCGTCGCTCCCCTTGAGCTGGAAGTACTTCCGGATGATGGCCGCGGCGGTGGGAGCTGCCTCGGAGGCCCCGTGCCCCCCGTGCTCGTTGAGCACCACCACGGCGATCTCCGGCTCCTCCGCCGGCGCGAAGGCCGCGAACCAGGCGTGGTCGCGGAACCAGTAGCCCATCGCCTCCTTCTTCACTCGCACCTTGCCCAGCGCCGTCACCTGGGCCGTACCCGTCTTGCCGGCGAAGCGCAGGTCCGGGAGGCGCGAGCGGTAGGCCGTGCCCCCCGGCTCGTTGACCACCGCCGCCAGCGCCTCGACGACCAGGCGGTGGTGCTCGGGATCCATTTCCACCTGTCGCACCAGCTCGGGCTGGAATTCCTGGAGCGTCTTGCCGTCCGGGCTCTCGATGCGCCGGACCAGCTGTGGCCGGAAGACCTGGCCGCCGTTGGCCACCGCGGCGTAGACCACCGCCAGCTGCAGGGGAGTGACGTTGACGTCCCCCTGCCCGATGGCGCTGTTCAGCGCCAGGCCCTTGGTGTACCCGCCCGGCGTGAGGCGATCATGGTAGGCGCTGTCCGGCATGATGCCCGGCACCTCGGCCACCACCCCCAGGCCGGTGGGGGCGCCCAGGCCCAGCGCGCGCCCCATGTCGGCGATGGGGTCGAGCCCGAGCAGGTCCGCCACCCGGTAGTAGTAGGTGTCGCAGGAGTGCTGGAGCGCGTCGCGGGCGTTCATCGGCCCGTGGCCGGCCTCGTTCCAGCACCGCCAGCGCCGGGCGCCGAGCGAATACCCGCCGGAACAGGAGACCACCGCCGAGGGGGAGAGCACCTGGGAGTGAAGGGCGGCGAGCGCGGTGACGACCTTGAAGGTGGAGCCCGGGCTGTAGTGCTGCTGGGTGGGGCGGAAGATCATCGGCTGGAGCGGGTCCCGCGCCATCTCCGCCATCTGGGCCGCGGTGACCCGACCGGTGAGCAGATTCGGCTCGTACCCGGGCCGGGAGACCACCGCCAGGAGGAAGCCCGTGCGGACGTCCATCACCACCACCGCGCCGGCCACGCCGGGGAAGGCGCGCTCCGCCTCGGCCTGGAGCCGCAGGTCCACCGAGAGGACCACCGAGTCCCCGGGACGCGGCGCGACGGGCGCGCGCCCGACGAGCAGGTCGCTCAGCTCCCGGAGGGTCTCGCCGCGGGCGTTGACCACCTCCTGGCGGGATCCATCCGCGCCGCGGAGCTCCTGCTCGAAGTATCGCTCCACGCCCCGCCGGCCGACGAAGTCCCCCAGAGCGTAGGGCGTCCCGGTGGCCGGCCGGTCGAGCTCCTCCTGGGTGATCTCGTTCATGTAGCCCACGACGTGGGAGAGCACCGGTCCGGCCCGGTAGTGGCGGTGCGGGACGGCCGGCCAGTCGACGCCGGGAAGCTCGGTCTTGTGGGCGGCCAGCGTGTCCAGCTCGTCCCGGGTGAGGTCGAGCTCGACCGGGACGGGCTGGAAGGGTGCGTTCCTGCGCCCCGTGCGGAGCAGACCGTCCACGTGGGCGCGCTGGGCCTCGTCCCATCCCAGCCAGCCGGCCAGACGCGGGAGGACCTCGTCCGCGCAGCGCTCGCAGAAGGCCGGGGTGACGAAGACGTCGAAGGAGGGACGGTTGTCGACCAGTACCTCGCCGCGGCGGTCGCGGATCGTCCCGCGGTCCGCCCGGATGCGCACCTCCTTGACGAAGTTGGCCACCGACTTGGCCGAGTAGTCGTCGCCCTGGATGACCTGCAGCCGGTAGAGGCGCACCGCCAGGAGGAGCAGCCCGGCGGTCATGAGCAGGGCGAGGGCGAGCGTCCGCTGCTTCAGGTCCCTCCCCGTCCCCGCCGTTCCGAGCGTCATCGGTGCAGCTCGATGAGCCCCGGCTCGGCGCGCTCGGCGACCGGCCCGAAGCGCTGCAGGACAGGGTAGAGGCAGAGCGCCGCGGCGCCGGTGAGCAGGACCTCGAGCGGCAGGCCCGCCGGGGAGAGGGCTCCCATCCCCCAGGTCTTGCTGGTGAGCCAGGTCACGGCCAGGGCGAGCAGGCCGTGGACCGCGTCGGCGGCCAGGGCGAAGACGGCGAATCCGAGGGCGCCGCGGACCTCGACCAGGGACCGGGCGATGCGCCCGAGCAGGAAGGTGAGGACGGCCAGGAAGGTGTACAGGCCGGTGGGTCGCCCGGACATCAGATCCAGGAGGTAGCCCACGGCGAACGCCCCGGCGGCCCCCTCCAGCAGCCCGGAGCGGAGCGAGAGGAAGGCGACGATGGCCACGGTGACGTCGATGCGCGCCAGGGTGAGGCCGAGGTACTTCACCACCACCGACTCCACGGAGAGCAGCAGGAGCGCCAGCCCCACGGCGAAGAGGACGCGCATCAGCGCGGACCCTCCACCCGGGCGGGCACCGGTGCGGCGCGCGGCAGGAGCCCGGGCGAGGTCCCCGGCGGAGACAGCACCAGGACCTCCTCCAGACGGGAGAAATCCACCGCCGGCAGGAGCATCGCTCCGAGGAACATCCCCGAGCCCTGGCGCTGGACCCGGGTGGCACGCCCCACCATCAGCCCGGGCGGATAGACGCCGTCGGTTCCCGAGGTGACCACCGCGTCGCCCTCCTCCAGGTCCTCGGCGCGAAGCAGGTAGTCGAGCCGCAGCAGGCGATCGTCCCCGGTGCCGGCCGCCCCGGCGCGGGCACGGGTGCGCTGCACACGGACGCCGAGGCGGGAGTTGGGATCGACCAGGAGGAGCACGTCCGCGGCGCTGCCGGTGGCGCGGAGGACCTGACCGACCACCCCGTCCGGCGTCACCACCGGCATGTTCCGGCGGACTCCGTCCGCCTCCCCCCGGTCGATGCGCACGGTGAGGCGGTTGGCGTCGGGGCTGATCCCCACCACCCGGGCCACCACGCGCTGACCGCTCTCCACCTCCGGGTAGTTGAGGAGCCGGCGCAGCCGCTCGTTCTCCAGGCGCGCCTCCTGCATCCCGCCCACCTCGGTCCGCAGCGACTGCACCTCGGCGCGGAGCGTGCGGTTCTCCCGCTCCACGCGCCGGAGCGCCACGTAGCGCTCCCAGGCCCCGGCGGCGGCATCGATGACCGTCACCAGCCCACGCTGGAGCGGAGCGGTGGCCGCGAGCAGGATGCGGTCGACGAGGTTCGGCGCGCGCGCCCGCGCGCCGGCGCCGAGGAGCTGCACCAGGGGGTAGGCGAGGAGCAAGAGGACGAGGAGCGGCTCGCGGTGGCGCTTGAGCAGGGCCAGCACGTCGCGGGAGTGTTGCACTTTCCCGGGGGGTTGCCTATGCGGTCAAACCCCTTCGTCCATGAGCGCCCTCGAGCCCCGCCGGCTGTTCAGCTTCCTCTTCATCCTCGCCATCGCCGTGGTCTTCGTCCTCCAGTTCGGCCCCGGGAGCCGTGGATGTGACGCTCCGCTGACGCGCTCGGTGAGCACCGCCGCCGCGGTGGTCAACGGCCGCGAGATTCCGCTCCGGGAGTTCCAGCGCGCCTACGCCGCGCGGCTCCAGACCTACCGCTCGCAGGGAGAGCTGCCCGAGGCCTTCACCCAGAGGCTGGCCGCCGCCACCCTGGACGAGCTGGTCCTCTTCGAGCTCCTGGCCCAGGCCGCCGAGGCCGCGGGGATCGGCACCTCGGACGAGGAGCTCCTGGAAATCCTCCATAAGAATCAGGAGTTCCAGCGCGACGGCGCCTTCGACCTGCAGCGCTACGAGCAGGTGCTGCATGACTACTACGGCAAGAGCGCGCCCGACTACGAGGCCGATCTTCGCCGCCGCATCGCGGCCGCCCGCCTGCTCGAGACGGTCGACGCCACGGCGGTGGTCTCCGAGGACGAGGTCCATGCCCGCTTTCTCAAAGACGGCGACACGGTGACGCTGGTCGCCGTTCGCTTTCTGCCCAGCCAGTACGCCGACGCCATCGGCGCACCCTCGCCGGCCGAGATCGACGCCTACCGGCGCACGCATGCCGCCCAGGTGGAGGCCTACTACCGGGAAAACCCGGCCTCGTACCGCACCGGGGAACAGGTGCACGCCCGGCACCTCCTGGTCGAGGTTCCGAAGGACGCCCCGCCGGCGCAGGTCCAGGCAGGGCGGGAGCGTGCCGCCGCCCTGCGCAAGGACATCCTCGGCGGGCGCTCGTTCGCCGAGGTGGCCGGAGCCTCCTCGGACGACCCGGGGACCAAGAGCCACGGCGGGGACCTGGGCTGGGCGGAGCGCAGCGCCTTCGTCCCCGAGTTCACCCAGGCGGCCTTCAACCTCAAGGTGGGGGAGCTCTCCGAGCCGGTGCGCACCCCCTTCGGCTGGCACCTCATCCTGGTGGAGGAGAAGCGGCCGGCGGTGGAGAAGCCGCTGGCCGACGTCTCGGGGGAGATCGCCGCCCTGCTCCTCAGGCGCGAGCGCTCCCGGGCCCTGGCCCGCGCCGAGGCGAAGAAGGCGCTTGCCGCGCTCCTCGGCGGCAAGGGTCTCAAGGACCTCTATCCTCCGCGCAAGGAGGGCGAGGGGAGCTTCGAGCAGGCCAAGAAGCCGCAGGCCGTCGACACCGGGAGCTTCAGCGTCTCGCGGCAGTACGTCCCGCAGCTCGGGCCGTCGCCCGAGCTCCTCGCCGCCGCGGCGGCCGCCGGAGGGCCGGGACCGCTCGGCCGGGTCTTCGAGTCCGGCGAGGGCTTCGTCGTCGCCCAGGTCACGGCGCGGGAGCACGCCACCCCGGCCTCCTACCAGGCGAAGCGGGAGGAGATCCGGGCGCAGGCCCTGCGCGCCCGGCAGAGCGAGGTGCGCACCTCGTACCTGGAAGCCCTGAAGAAGACGGCGCAGATCGCCACCAACCGGCAGCTCGCCGGGGAGCTCCCCGGCTCCGGCTGAGGCTCCGCGAGGCGGGGCCTAGAGGCCCGACGGGACTGCCTCGCCTCCCGCCGCCGGGCGGAGCCGGGGCGCGGCCGGCGCGGCGGGGGCCGTGCCGTCGCGGCCCTGGGCTTTGACCGAGTACATGGCTCTGTCCGAGGCGGCGATGAGGCCGATGCCGTCCCGGGCATGGTCCGGGAAGCAGGCCACGCCGATGGAGGCGGTCACCCGGAGCTGGAGCCCCTGCTCCCCGGTGAAGCGGCGGGCGCGGAAGGCGTGCGCCAGCCGGTCGGCCGATTCCAGGGCCCGCTGGGGGCCGGTCTCGGGCAGGAGCACGGCGAACTCGTCCCCGCCGTAGCGGAAGGCGGAGTCCACCGGCCGGGCATGCTCCCGGAGCAACACGCCCACCTCCCGGAGCACCGCGCTCCCCACCAGGTGCCCGTGGGCATCGTTCACGGCCTTGAAATGGTCCAGGTCGAGGAAGAGGAGGGCCAGCGGGTGCCCGAAGCCGCGGGCACGCGTCACCTCGCGCTCGAGCAGCGCCCGGAGCTGGCGGACGTTGCCCAGGCCGGTGTGCTCGTCGGTCAGGGTGAGCTCCTGGGCGCGCTGGAAGTTGCGCGCGTTCTCGATGGCGATGGCGGCAAAGTCCGCCACCGCGGTCACCGCCTGAAGGTCCTCGTCGGTGAAGGCCGGGTCTCCTTCCCCGTTGACCAGCTCGATGACCCCGAGCACCCGGCCCCGGAAGACGAGCGGAGCAGCCAGCACCGAGCGGGTTCGGAAGGAGGAGGCGGCGTCGAAGCGGGGGGAGAAATCGGGCGTCGTGCGCACGTCGTCCACGCGCCGCGGCTGCCCGCTGAGGAAGACCTGTCCGGCGATGCCCTCGCCCGGCCGGACGCGGAGGTCGCGCAAGCGCTCTGCGCCGTTGCCCACGGCGATCTCGAAGTAGAGGGTCCCGCTGGCCTCGTCCAGGAGGAGCAGCGACCAGTTGGCCGGCTTGAGCACCGCCGACACCTTCTGCATCACCAGCGAGAGGACCTCGCGGGTCTCCAGCGTCGAGGTGAGGACCTTGGCGATCTCGTTGAACGCCGCGAGCTGCTCCACCGTCCGCTTGAGCGCTGAGAGCAGATCCGCCGGCTTCATCGAGGTCCTCGCCTTCCCCGGTGTGGGAGGAACGCTCCCTGGACCCTTCTTGCACGGGGCCCCGGGGGGCGGTCAAACATGCTCGCCCATGCCTCCCCAAAGGCCCGTCCTGATCCTCGCCTCCGCCTCCCCGCGCCGGCAGGCCCTCCTCGCCGAGCTCGGCCTGGCCTTCGTCATCGACCCGGCCGAGCTCGACGAGTCCATCCGGCCTGGTGAGTCAGCTTTGACCTACGTGCGGCGGCTGGCCCGCGACAAGGCCGAGCTGGTCGCTGGACGGCATGCGGAGGGGCTGGTCCTGGCGGCGGACACCACCGTCGTGCTCGAGGGGCGCATCCTCGGAAAGCCGGCCGACGCCCGGGAGGCCGAGGCGATGCTCGCCTCCCTCGCCGGGCGGACGCACCGGGTCGTCACCGCCGTGGCCACCGCGGGGCGGCGGCGGGCCGAGGAGACGGTGGAGACCGAGGTCACCTTCGCGCCCTGCCGGCGCGAGGCGCTCGCCTGGTACGCGGCCACCGGGGAGCCCCTGGACAAGGCCGGGGGGTACGCGCTGCAGGGGAAGGGGGGATTCCTGGTCGAGCGCATCCGGGGGAGCCACTCGGCGGTGGTCGGGCTCCCGCTCGTCGAGACGCTGGCGCTGATCGGGGCAGGCGGCGTGCGGCTCCCCTGGGAGGCGCCATGAGCGGCGTGGCCGCGCGCTGGGCGGAGGTCCGGTCGCGGGTGGCCGGGGCCTGCCACCGGGCCGGACGGGCGCCCGGGGAGGTGGACTTCCTGGCCGTCTCCAAGCTCCAGCCGGTGGCGGCGGTGCGCGAGGCCTACGCCGCCGGACTGCGCGACTTCGGGGAGAACTACGCCCAGGAGCTCCGGGACAAGGCGGCGGCGCTGGCCGCGGAGTGCCCGGACATCCGCTGGCACGCCATCGGACCTCTGCAGACCAACAAGGCGCGCTACGTGGCCAAGCTGGCCCATGCCTTTCACGCGCTCGACCGGGCGGAGGTGGCCGAGGAGCTCTCCCGCCGCCGGACGGGAGAGCCGCTCCGCGTCTACCTCGAGGTCAACCTCGGGGGCGAGGAGACCAAGAGCGGGCTTCTCCCCGATGCGGTGGGAGCGCTCCTGGAACGGGTGCGCGCGCTCCCCGGGCTCGCCCCCGTCGGCCTGATGTGCCTTCCGCCGCTCGGTCCCGACGCCGAGGCGTCGCGCCCCTACTTCCGGGAGCTGCGCCAGCTGGCCAGCGCGCACGGGCTGTCCGGGCTGTCGATGGGGACCACCCACGACTTCGCCGTGGCGGTGGAGGAGGGAGCGACGGTGGTGCGGGTGGGGACGGCGCTCTTCGGCCCGCGACCGGCCGGCGAACCTAGAGCTCCTTGAGCTTCAGCCTCCCCTCGTCGTTGATGCGGACCTGGTACTCCGTGCCGCAGTAGTTGCAGAAGATCTCGTCCCGGTCCCGCAGCGCCGCGTCGAGCGGATTGTTGGCGTTGCACGAGGGACAGTCGAAGTCGGTGGCCCGGCTGCGCGTCTGCTCCTCCTTGAGGTCCTCTTCCTCGGCGTTCAGATCGACGGGCATGCGAACCTCCGGAGGGGGGTGACCTCGGGGGAGTCTACCCGCGGGAGGTCGGGGAAGTTGCCCGGGTGCTATCCTTGGTCCCGGGAGTCGAAGCGTGTCCCTGTCGCACATCAGCCGACTGCTGGTCCCTGTCCTCGGCCTGCTGTCCACCGCTTCCTCCGGGCACGCCCCGCCCTTCGGGCCGGGCGAGCAGCTCGTCTTCCGGACGAGCTTCCTCGGAATCCCGGCCGGCACGGTCCAGGTCACCGTCGGGGCGGAGTTCCCGGACCGCCCCGGGGTGTGGCCCATCGTCGCCTTCGGCCGCACCGATCCCGGGATGTTCTTCTTCCCCGTCCGGGACAAGGTGGTCATCCACTGGGACGTCGGCGGAGAGCGGACGCTGGGGATGGAGATGTGGGCGGACGAGAACCACAAGCGCCAGCGGCTGCGCATCGTCTTCGACCGCGCCGGAGGAACCGCCCGCGTGCTTCGCCAGTGGGAGGGCCAGGAGCCGGCCGAGACCGAGGTGGCGGTGGAGCCGGGCAGCACCGACGTCGCCTCGGCCATCTATCTCCTCCGCACGCGGGAGCTCGAGCCGGGCCACGAGCTCTCCATCCCCATCCTCACCCCGAGCAAGCAGTTCGCGCTGCGGGCGGTGGTGGAACGCCGGGAGCAGCTCCACACGCCGCTCGGCGAGCGGACCACGGTGCGGGTCCGCCTGACCACCGACTTCTCCGGGAAGCTGAAGGCGAAGCGGGACCTGATCATCCACTTCACCGACGACGAGGCGCACGTCCCGGTGCGCTTCGAATCCGACTTCGCCTGGGGTACGGTGGTCGCCGAGCTCTCCGACTTCCACCCCGGCCGCGTCCCCGCCCCGCCCCCGGCGGCCACCATTCGCCCGGAGGTTCGCTGACCACCGTGGAGGCGCGGACCGGCGAGGAGTCACGCGGGGGGGAGGCGCTGCCCGCCCCGAGCGGCGGCGCGCCGTCCCGGCTCGGGACCGGCGAGCGGATGCGTCCCTCGCGCCGGAGCTTCTTCCTCGCCTCGGTCCGCCTCGGCCTGATCGGCTTCGGCGGGGGAATCAGCGTCCTCGCCAACATCGACGACCTGCTCGTCCGCCAGCGCCGCTGGCTGACGCCGCGCGAGTTCGCCCACGCCGCCACCGTGGCCCAGATGCTGCCGGGAGGGGCGGCGGCCAACGCTTTGGCCTTCGTCGGCCTGCGCTTCGGCGGGTGGCCGAGCGCGCTGCTCGGCTACCTGGGCTTCGTTCTTCCCGGAGCCCTGGCGGTGGTGGCCCTGGCCTTCGCCTACGTCCGCTACGGCGCCCTGCCCACCGCGGGCGTGGTCCTGGCCGGATGCAACGCGGCGGTGGTGGGGATCATCATCGCCATCACCCTGAAGATGGTGCGTACCGGAGTCGGCCTGCCGTGGCAGATGGCGGTGGCCGCCGGAGCGTTGCTCCTCTGCACGGTGGGCAGCGCCTCGCCGGTCGAGGTGGTGCTTCTGAGCATCGCGGCGGGCGTGGCCATCGACCTGGGCGCGCGCCGCGCCCTCCCCCGAGCGCTCGGGGCCCTGGTGCGCTCGCGCTCGCGGGTGGCGCTTCCCGACGACGGGAGCGAGCTGCCGCGCGCCCACCCGGACGACCCCCCGGCGCCGGGCAAGCGGAGCTCGTCGGTGCGCTCCCCGGCGCTGCTCGGTGCGCTCGCCGGCACCCTGGCCGCGGTCCACGCCAGCGGCCTCGATGCCCGGCTGGTGGAGATGGCGGTGGTCTACCTGCGCACCGGGCTGGGAGCCTACGGCGGCGGCTTCGCCATCATCCCCCATCTCAAGGCGATGGTCGCCTCGCACGGCTGGGCCACCGATCGCCAGTTCACCGACGCGGTGGCCATCGGCAAGCTCACCCCCGGGCCGGTGCTGCTCATGGCCACCTTCCTCGGGTACCTCGAGCAGGGGCTTCCGGGGGCGCTGGTGGCGACGGTGTCCATCTTCGCCGCCCCCTTCCTGCTCGTCGTCCTGGCCGGGGGCTGGCTGGACCGGATGAGATCCCGGCGCTGGGTGAGGTCCGCGCTCCGCGGGCTGACGCCGGCGGTGGTGGGGCTGATGGCCGGGGCGGCCATCACCCTGGGGAGCGGCTTCCGCGACCAGGCCGAGGTGGGCATCGCTGCCGCCGCCGCGCTGACGCTGGCGCGCTTCCCGCTCAACCCGGTCTGGGTGCTGGTGCTGGGCGGGGTGGCGCGGGCGGCGCTCCGGCTCCTGGGCGTCTAGGGGGCGGACCCGGCGGAGACCCCGGCCGCCAGCCGGGTGAGCCTCCGGGCCAGGCTGGCCAGCGTCACCTCCAGCGCCGCCAGCGCTGCCTGGGCGTGGGCGTCCTCGCCGGCCTCGAGGAGGTCGAGCGGCGCCGGATGCGGGTCGAGCAGCGCGCGGAGCACGTCCTCGAGATGGCCCCGGACCGACTCCAGCCCGTCCAGCGCCGAGCGCAGCTCGTCCTCGAGGAGGTCGCAGAGGACGACACCGTCGTGGCGGGCCCCGAGCGACGGGCGCAGCTGGTCCACCGCCAACCGCGCGAGGTCGGCCGCACCGGGCCGGGCGCGCGAGAGCTGGGTCGAGGGCGAGAGGAACAAGGGCATCCGGCACGCTAGCGGCGCCGAACGACCGGTCAAGCTTCTGGACCCGGGTGCCCTCAGATGAGCCCGCGGGCCCGCCGGATCTGCTCCACCATCTTGTCGTACTCGATCTCGAAGGCGCTGGTGCCCTCCTGGAGGTGCTTCAGGCGGGCGCGGGCTTCGCGGTCGATCTCCTCGTCGACGTCGAGGTGGCGCTTCATGACGCCGAAGATCTTGGTGCGCAGCGTGGTGTCCTGGGCGAAGACCTCCTCCACGTTCCGGCTGATGAGGAGAAACTCGATCATCTGGTTGATGATGAACTCCACGCCCTCGTCGCCCATCTTGAAGCCGCGGACGTCGGCCATCTCCCGCTTCACCTGGTTGAACTTGCTGTCGTCGTAGCCGCGGCGCTCGAGCGCCTCGCGGGTGGCCTTGTTCACGCGCTCCTCGTTGGTCAGGTACTCGCGCATGATCGCCGAGAGGTCCATCTCGGCATCGGCGATGCGCATCGGCTCGACCTCGATGTCGCGGTCCTGCATGAGGATCTGCACGATTTCACGTGCGATGACCGGGATCACCTTGGGGTAGATCCGCATAGTGGGCCCCTCATACCGCATCCGGGCTCGGGCGCTGCCGAAAAAAGCGTGCCCGCGAACGCCGGCTCAAGAGGCGCCCGGCGAGCGTTCCTGGACACCGGAATCGGAGGTCGATGCGTCCTCCAGCGATGCCTGACGGATGGCGTCCTCGGCCCCGGACTCCGGCTCGGCAGCGGAGCGCGGGGCGCCGTGGAGGAAGGCGTGGATCCGCTCGGCCAGCGCCACGCTCACCCCCTCGACCTGCGCCAGCTCCTCGATGCTCGCCCCTCGCACGCGCTTCAGGGAGCCGAAGTGCCGGAGCAGGGCGCGCTTGCGCCCGGCGCCGACGCCGGGGACGTCCTCCAGGACGCTCCTCAGGCTGCGCCCCCGCATCAGCTTCTGCTGGTAGGTGATGGCGAAGCGGTGCGCCTCGTCCCGGAGGCGGGTGAGGAGGAAGAGCTCGGGAGCGTTCTGCCGGAGGACCACCGGGTCGCGCCGGCCGAGCACGAAGACCCGCTCCGGGCTGCGCACCACCGGAGCCTCGCGGCTCTCGCCGTCCAGCTCGCGCGCCTTGGCCAGGCCGACGATGTCCAGGCCGGTCACCCCGGCGTCGCGCAGCGCGGCGTGCGCCGCGGCGAGCTGGCCCTTGCCGCCGTCGATGACCAGGAGATCGGGGAGGTCACCCGCCTGGAGGCCGCGGCGAAGCCGGCGGCCGACCACCTCGTGGAGGCTGGCGAAGTCGTCCTGGCCGCGGGTGAGCTTGACGCGGAAGCGCCGGTAGCGCGACCGGTCGAGCTCCCCGTCGGTCATGGCCACCGAGCTGCCCACCACCGACGCCCCCTGGAAATGGCTGATGTCGAAGCACTCGATGCGCCTCGGAAGTCGGGCGAGACCGAGCGCCGAGGTCAGCCGCTCCAGCGCTCCCTCCGTCTCCTCGCGCGAGCGCCGGTGCTCGGCGAAGGCCTGGACGGCGTTGGCCCGGGCCAGCTCGAGCAGCCGGGCACGCTCTCCCCGGCGCGGGTGGAGCACCCGCACCCGCCGCCCGCGCCGGTCGCCGAGAAGCTCGGCCAGCCCCTCCGCCTCCCCCTCGGGGAGCCCGGGCAGGAGGACCTCGTCCGGAAGGGGGTTCCCCTCGTGGTAGTAGAGGTTGACGAAGCTCTGCAGGAGCTCGGCATCGGGGAACTCCTGGCCCTGGAAGGGAAAGGCCTGCCCCCCGTGGAGGCGCCCCTGTCGGACGTAGAGCACGTAGACCAGGAAGCGGTCCGCCTGGCGATGGTGATGGAAGACGTCCTGGTCGATGGGCTCGGGGAAGGCCACCGTCTGGCGCTCCAGGGAGCGCTCGATGGCGAAGAGCTGGTCCCGGACCCGGGCCGCCTCCTCGAAGCGCAGCGCTCCGGAGGCCTCCCGCATGCGCGCCCGGAGCGACGCTTCCAGCTCCCCCGCCTTGCCCTCGAGGAAGAGCGCCACCTCCCGGACGTGACGGTGGTACTCCTCGCGCGAGACGGGGTGCACGCACGGGGCCGGGCAGCGGCCGATCTGGTAGAGCAGACAGGGCCGGCGCCGGTTGGCGAGCACGTGATCGGAGCAGGTGCGCAGCTGGAAGTGGCGGTTCACCGTGCGCAGCGTCTCGCGGATGTTGCTCGCCGAGGCGTAGGGCCCGAAGTACTGCGCGCCGTCGCGCTGGAAGCGCCGCACCACCTCCAGGCGGGGGTAGGCCTGGGTCTGGTCGAGCCGCAGGCAGATGTAGTTCTTGTCGTCCTTGAGCAGGACGTTGAAGCGAGGCTGGTGGCGCTTGATCAGCTCGTTCTCGAGCAGCAGCGCCTCCTTCTCGTTGGAGACGACCACCGTCTCCACGTCGGCGAGCAGGTCCTCGAGGATGGGGACGAAGGCCCGGGTGTCGCTGGACCGGCCGAAGTAGCTCCTCACCCGGGAGCGGAGGTTGACCGCCTTGCCCACGTAGATGACCTCTCCGCGGCGGTCCTTCATGAGATACACGCCCGGCCCGGCGGGGAGCGCCTCGAGCTTCTCTTCGAGCCCATCGGCCGGCATCAGCGTCGCCTGGCGCCCCGGGCCGCCGCCCGCCGCCGCGCCGCCGGCCGCTCCTGCCGCGCAGGAGACGTCTCGAACAGCGCCCGGGACGGGGGCTTGAGGCCGAGGTCCATCTCCTTCAGGGCGAGGACCTGGTCGCGGAGCACGGCCGCCCGCTCGAACTCCATCGCCTCCGCAGCGCTGGCCATCTCGCGGGACCGCTCCTCGATGAGGGCCCTCACCTGCGCCGGGGTGAGCACGTCGTTCTCCGCCGCCATGGCCAGCTCCAGGGGCTCGCTGCGGTAGAGGACCTGGGAGAGATCGAGGATGGCCTTCTTCACCCCGGTGGGGGTGATGCCGTGCTCGAGGTTGAATCGCTCCTGGAGCAGCCGGCGGCGGGCGGTCTCGTCGATGGCGGAGCGCATCGAGTCGGTGACCTGGTCGGCGTAGAGGATGACCCGCCCCTCGAGATGCCGGGCCGCCCGGCCGATGGTCTGCACCAGGCTCACCTGGCTCCGCAGGAAGCCCTCCTTGTCCGCATCGAGCACTGCCACCAGCGACACCTCGGGGATGTCCAGCCCCTCGCGCAGCAGGTTGATGCCCACCAGCACGTCGAAGTCGCCGCGGCGCAGGTCCCGGATGATCGCCGTCCGCTCCAGGGCGTCGATGTCCGAGTGCAGGTAGCGCACCCGCACCCCGACGTCGGCGAAGTACTCGGTGAGATCCTCGGCCATGCGCTTGGTCAGGGTGGTGACCAGCACTCGCTCCCGCTTCGCGGCCCGCTGCCGCACCTCCTCGAGCAGGTCCTCGACCTGGCTCTGCGCCGGGCGGACCTCGACCTCCGGATCCACCAGACCGGTGGGCCGGATGACCTGCTCCACCACCACCCCGTGGCTCTTCTGCAGCTCGTACTCGCCGGGCGTGGCGCTGACGTAGATCGCCTGGTGCACCATCTGCTCGAACTCGCCGAAGCGAAGCGGCCGGTTGTCCAGGGCGGAGGGGAGCCGGAAGCCGTACTCCACCAGGGTCTCCTTGCGGCTCCGGTCTCCGCGGTACATGGCGCCGATCTGGGGAACGGTCTGGTGGCTCTCGTCGATGAAGACGAGCAGGTTCTCCGGGTAGTAGTCGAGCAGGCAGGGAGGCGGCTCACCCGGGGCGCGTCCGGAGAGGTGGCGGCTGTAGTTCTCGATGCCGTTGCAGAAGCCCACCTGCTCGATCATCTCCAGATCGTAGCGGGTGCGTTCCTCGAGCCGCTGCGCCTCGAGCAGCTTCCCCTGGCTCTTCAGCTCGGCCAGCCGCACGCCGAGCTCCTCGCCGATCCCGCGCAGGGCGAGCGCCCGCTGCTCCTCCTCGGTGACGTAGTGGCTGGCCGGGAAGACGGTCATCTTCTCCAGCTCGCCCAGGGTCCTCCCGCGCAGGGGGTCGAACTCGGCGATCCGCTCCACCGTGTCCCCGAAGAAGGAGACCCGCAGGGCACGCTCCTCCTCGTAGGCGGGGAAGACCTCCACCGTGTCGCCCCGCACCCGGAAGGTGCCGCGGTGGAAGTCCAGGTCGTTGCGAGTGTACTGGGCATCCACCAGCCGGCGCATGAAGACGTCGCGGCCGAGCTCCTCGCCCCCGGCGGCGCGGACGGCCAGGCTGACGTAGCTGCGGGCCGTCCCCAGCCCGTAGATGCAGGACACCGAGGCGACGATGATCACGTCGTCGCGGGTCTGCAGCGAGCGGGTGGCCGAGTGGCGGAGCCGCTCGATCTCGTCGTTGATGAACGAGTCCTTCTCGATGTACGTGTCCGAGGAGGGGAGATAGGCCTCGGGCTGGTAGTAGTCGAAGTAGCTGATGAAGTACTCGACGGCGTTGTGCGGGAAGAGCTCGCGGAATTCCCCGTAGAGCTGCGCGGCCAGCGTCTTGTTGTGCACGATGACCAGCGTCGGGCGCTGCACCCGGGCCACGACGTTGGCCATGGTGAAGGTCTTGCCCGACCCGGTGACGCCGAGGAGGGTCTGGTGGGCGTCCCCGCGCTCCACCCCGGCGGCGAGCTCGTCGATGGCGCGCGGCTGATCGCCCCGGGGCTGGTAGTCGGTGGTGAGCTGGAAGCGGGCCATCGCCCCCTCTCTCTAACCCAAAAGAGGCGCCCGGCACGGCCGAGGCGGGGCGTCACTCCGCGGCGTCGATGATTGCCGGGAGCTCGAAGGGCTGCCGGCGGATCCGTTCACGGTGCGGGTCGTGCCGCCGAGGCCTCCGCCCCGTCGAGCACCTTCCAGGTGGTGCGCGCCGGCCCGTCCCGGAGCTCCACCCCCAGCGCCGCCAGCTGGTCGCGGATCGCATCCGCCCGCACCCAGTCGCGCGCCTTCCGGGCGGTGGCCCGCTGGCCGATGAGGGTCTCGACGTGGGTCGGGTCGAGGCCTCGGCGGGCGACGAGGCGGTCGCGCCGCCGCTCGAGCCACCGCCCCGGAGCCTCCCCGAGGATGCCGAGGACCTCGGCGAACGGCCGCACCTCGGCGCGGAGCTCGGCCAGGGTGGAGGCCACCTTCTCCCGGTCGGACCCCGTGGGGCGGTCGAGGAGGAGGTTGAGCTCGCTGAAGAGGCCGTGGAGCGCCGCCTGCCCCTGAGCGGCATTGAAGTCGTCGTCCATCGCCTCCTCGAACGCTCGCTGGAAGCGGCCCGGCTCTCCCGGCGCGGCGGCACCGCCGGCCGGCCGCTGAGCCAGACGCTCGTCCACGCGAACCAGCGTCTCGTAGAAGTACTCCAGCCGCCGCTCCGCCTCGACCAGGGCGGCCTCGGAGAACGTGAGCGAGCTCCGGTAGTGGCTGGAGAGAAAGAAGAGGCGCAGCGCCTCGGCATCGACCCGGGCCAGCGCGTCGCGGAGGCGCACGACGTTGCCCAGCGACTTGGACATCTTGGCGCTCTCGAGCTCGAGGAAGTTGGCGTGCATCCAAACCCTGGCCAGGGGTTTCTTCTGGGCAGCCTCGGACTGCGCAATCTCGTTCTCGTGGTGGGGGAAGATGAGGTCCAGACCACCGCCGTGGATGTCGAAGGGCTGCCCGAGGAGGTGGGCGGACATCGCCGAGCACTCGATGTGCCAGCCCGGGCGGCCGCGGCCCCAGGGAGCCTCCCAGGCCGGCTCCCCCGGTTTCTCCGCCTTCCACAGGGCGAAGTCGAGCGGGTCTCGCTTGTGCTCGCCGGTGCCCTCGCCCGCCTGGAGCTCGTCGAGGTTCCGGTGGCTGAGCTTTCCGTACCCCGGCCAGCGGGCGACGGAAAAATACACGTCCCCCCCGGTGGCGTAGGCCGCCCCGGCGTCGAGGAGCGCCTGGATCAGGGCGAGGATCTCCGGAATGTGCCCCGTCACCCGCGGCTCGGCGTCCGGAGCGAGCAGCCCGAGCGCGGCAGCATCCTCGGCAAAGGCCGCCGCGAAGCGGTCGGCGACGGCCCGGGGATCCTCGCCGGTCGCCTGCGCGGCCTGGATGATCCGGTCGTCGACGTCGGTGATATTGCGCACATAGGTGACGCGGTAGCCCCGATACCGCAGATAACGCACCACGACGTCGAAGGCGGTGAAGGTCCGTGCATTGCCGATGTGGACGTAGCTGTAGACCGTGGGGCCACAGACGTAGAGCCGCACCTCGCCGGGCCGAAGCGGATCGAGCCGCTCCTTGCGCTGCGTCAGGGTATTGAACAGGAGGGGGCTTCTGCTCGACTCGGCCGATGCCACGATTCGGGGGCTTCCGGTTCGGGGGCTTCCTGGGGGACAGGGGACGGTGCTTGACTGCATACTAGAACCGTGGCCCCCTGGGGGCCCGAGAGCCTATGGCCCCGCCGAATCCCAAGCGACCCCAGCGCCCTGGGACACCGCCCGAGGACACCGACACGAAGGAGGACGGCGAGCTTCCCTTCGACGAGCGGGATGCGACCCCGCTGCGCGAGGACGATCCCAAGCCGCAGCGGGTGACGACCTATCCGGCCCTGAACCGGGGGCGCGGACGGGCGCGGTCCCGCGACACCGCGCTGGCCGCGGGGTTCGCCGGCGCCACGCTCGGCGACTCGGCCGGCACGGAGATCTTCCTCTACGCCGAGCGCGGACCAGGCTCGGGCCAGCTCTTGCCCGTGGCGCCCGGGACGCTCGTCCTCGGGCGCAGCAGCAGCGCCGACCTGCGCCTGCCCCACGCGTCCATCAGCCGCCGCCACGCACGCCTGGTGCGGCGCGGGGAGCGCTTCTTTCTCGAGGACCTGGGGAGCCAGAACGGGACCTACGTCGACGACGAGCGGCTCTCCTCCGAGCGTGAGCTGACGCTCGGCCAGCGCATCCACATCGGCCCCGCCGTCCTGCGGCTCCGCCGCGCCGGGGTGGCGGAGAACCTCGCCGACGGCGCCGACGCCCTTCCCGACCCGTGGGCCTCGTCCCCCCAGGCGCGCCGGCAGCTGTGGCGCGTGGCCCTGGTGGCCGGGGCCACCGGTTTCCTCGTGGCGGCGCTGCTCTTCGTCGCCCTGGCCCGGCTGCAGCCCGGTCCAGCACCGCGCGAGCTCAACGCCCCGGCCCACGCGCGCTGAGCAGGGACCTCCAGGCGAACCAGCCGTTGAACGCGGCGAAGAGCGCGAGGAGCGCGGCGGTGACCGGCGCCCCGTGGTCCTCGCCGGGGCGCTCGCCCTCGAGGACGATCCACAGCCGCCCGTCCCGGGGGCGGACCCCGGCCAGCGCACGCGCCCGGACGAAGGCGTCGTGGTAGGCAGGGGCGTCGTCCTCGCGGAGCAGCCGGCCCCGGACGGCGAAGCCGGTGGCCACCGGCGGCGAGGGGGCCCGCCCGGGCGTCCAGGTCTCGCCCGGCAGGGGCGCCCGGCGCACGAGCACCGGGGTGTCCTGGAGCCCCACCACCAGGAAGGGCCCCTGACGGTCCTGCCCCCAGAAGGCGGCGCCGGTGGGGGTGCCATGCAGCTGGACGTAGAGATTCGAGCCGAGCAATCCCCAGCGGTAGTCCCCCTCCTGGCCGAGCGTCACCGGCGAGGCGGGTGAGAGCGCATAGCGCGCGTCGGGGAGCTCGCGCCAGAGGAGGAACAGCGCCCCGAGCAGGCAGAATCCGGCCACCGGCGCGCGCAGCGACGGGCCCGCCCGCCTCCGGAGCCGTGCCTCCAGCTCGGCGATGCGTGCCCGGCGCTCGTCGGGGGCGGTCAGGGGATGCTGAAGATGCTCTTGAGGTCCGCCTCGATGGCGTCCTCGGTGCAATTCTTCGCCAGCGACAGCTCCTTGATGAGGAGCGCCCGGGCGGTATCGAGCATCTTGCGCTCGCCGAACGAGAGGTCCTTGTCGCCCTTGAGGAGGTAGAGGTCCCGCAGGACCTCGGCGATCTCGAAGACCGAGCCGGTCTTGATCTTCTCCATGTACTCCCGGTACCGGCGGTTCCAGGTGGTGGAGTCCACCGAGATGTCCTTCTCGCGCAGGATGGCGTAGACCTGCTCCACGTCCTCCTCGCTGATGATCTCCCGCAGCCCGACCGAGCCCACCTTGTTGATGGGGATCATGATCCGCATGCCGTTCTCCAGGATGCGAAGCACGTAGAAGGACTGGCGCTGGCCGGCGACCTCGGTGTGCTCGATGCCCATCACCTCGCCCACGCCCTGGCCGGGGTACACCGCCTTGTCGCCTGTCTTGAAGCTGGTCTGCACGGGGTGACGTCGCCTCCTCCCCCGGGTCGCTCGGAGGAAAGCGGTGTGCTTACCATAGGTTGCATCGAAATGCAACCGATCCCTTGACGCCCGGAAATCCAGCTCGCTAGCCTCTCTTCTTTCGCGCTGGAGGGGGGCCGGGCGATGGGGCGGTGGGGGTGGGGCGACCTCGGCTCGAGGCCGCTCGTGTTTCCGGCGCTCGCGCTCGGGCTCGGCTGCGCGCTGGGTCCCTGGGCGGGCGGAAGGCCGCTCGCCCTCCTCGTCGCTTCGTTGCTCCTGGCAGGCCTGGCGTTGCTCGGGCGCAGGCGAACCGGAGCCCACCTTGTCCTCCTCACCTCGCTCGCGCTCCTGGGCGCGGGCATTGCCGCGCTCCAGGCTGACCCGGGCGGCCCTCTCTTGCCCACCGACCGCCCGGTGCGGCTGGAGGGCGACGTCCAGGCGGTGGAACGCTGGGCGACCGGGACCCGGATGCTCCTGGCGGTGGCCCGGGCCGACGGAGCCGGGGGGCTCCGCCAGCGCGTCCAGCTCTGGGCGCCGCCGGGCGGGACGCCGCTCTTCGCCGGGCAGCGCGTGGCGCTCACCGCCAGCCTTCATCCTCTCGCCGGCCCGCTCAACTGGGGCGAGTGGGACTGGTCCCGGGCAGCGCGACGCCGGTCCGTGACCGCCGCCGGACGCTTCGACCCGTTCACCGTCTTGCCCACGCGTCCCGCTCCCGCCTTCGGGCCCTGGCTCGAAGCCCGGCGCGCGCACCTCCTGTCCGTCGCCCGCTCGACGGCCCCCTCGGGGGATGCGGCGGCCCTCTACGCCGCGCTCGGGGCCGGTCTCCGCGCCGAGCTGTCCCCGGAGTGGGAGGCGCTCTTCGCGCGGAGCGGACTGGCCCACGTGCTGAGCGTCAGCGGTCTCCACGTGGCGGCGCTGGCGGTGCTGGTGCTGGTCGGCTTCCGGATGGCCCTGGTTCGCCTCTTCCCCGGCCCGGCGCGGCGGTGGGAGGCCCGCCGGCCCGCCGCCCTCCTGGCCATCCCCGCCCTCTGGGCCTACGTCGCCTTCACCGGGTGGCAGGGGCCGGCGGTGCGGTCCGCCCTCATGGCCAGCGTCGTCTTCGCCGGGTACGTGCTCGGCCGGGCACCGGACACGCTCCAGGCCCTCGGCCTGGCTGCCTGCGCGGTGCTTCTCTTCGACCCGGCCAGCGTCGCCGACCTCTCCCTCCAGCTCTCCTTCCTCGCCGTCCTCGCCCTGGTGGTGCTCACCCCTCCCCTCCGCGACGCCCTCGGCGTGGCCCGCCCCGACCCGGCGCACGCGCATCCGCTCGCCTTGCGCCTCCAGCGGATGCGCGAGGGCATCCTACAGACGCTCGCCGCCAGCGCGGCCGTGACGCTGGCCACTGCTCCCCTCGTGGCCGGGGCCTTTCACCGGGTGAGCGTGGCAGGCCTCGTGTCCAACGTCGTCTGCCTTCCCGCCTGCGGGCTTCTGACCATCCTGGCAGCGCTCGGTTCGGCGCTCGTCTGCGTGCTGCCCCCGGCCGCCGCGCCGGTGGCCTGGGTCGGGACCCGGGTGGCCTGGCTCCTGCTCCGGGCGGTGGAGCTCTTCGCCGGACTCCCCGGCGCCTCGGTGTCCTCCCCCGCTTTCGGAGCCTGGGCGGCATTCGCCTGGGTGGCCGGGCTGGGCGCTTTCGCGCTGGGCCGGGGGCGGGTGCGCTGGATCGCCCTCCTGGTCCCCTTCAGCGGTGCGGCTGTGCTCCTCGGTCCGGGGCTCCGCCCGGGGCCGGTCCTGGCCGCCACGTTCCTCGCCGTCGGGCAGGGGGACGCCGCGCTGGTCAGCAGCCGGGGCATCCACATGCTCGTCGACGGCGGCGGGGCGCCGGGCGCCGGCTCCGACCCCGGGGCCCGCACGGTGCTCCCGTCCCTCCGGGAGCAGGGGATCCGCAGGCTCGGGCTGGTCGTCCTGTCTCATGCCCATCCGGACCACGCGCTCGGGCTCGTCGCGGTGCTGCGCGAGGTGCCCACCGAGCGCATCTGGCTTCCGCCCGGACCCCTCGGGCCCCTCGAGCGCGCCGTCGTCGAGGCCGCCCCCGGAGCTCGCGTGGAGAGGGTCACCGCCGGCCGCGCCATGCTCCTGGGCGAGGCCCAAGTGGAGGTGCTCTCCCCTCCCGGCGAGGACCATGCGCTCCAGACGGTCAACGACCGGAGCCTCGTGCTCCGCGTCCGGGCCGGCAGCGCGTCGCTGCTCCTTCCGGGAGACATCGAGGCGCCGGCGGAGGAAGCCCTCCACCCGGGACAGCTGAGCGTGGTCAAGGCTCCCCACCACGGGTCGCGAACGTCGTCGACACGCGAGCTGGTCGATGAGACCCGCCCGGGCCTGGTGGTCTTCTCGGTCGGCGCCCACAACCGCTTCGGCTTTCCCCACCCGGAGGTCGTCGGGCGCTGGCGCGCCGTGGGGAGCCGCACGCTGCGCACCGACCTCGACGGAGCCGTTCGCATCAGCTCGGATGACGGGCGCCGCCTCTCGTGGGAATCCTTTCACGGAGAGCATGGCCAGCTCCGAGCCCCGGGGGGTCGAATCGGACCTCGCAGTCGGTGAGACCCTGTCCGGGACCCCCATCGTTTCCGGCCGAAGCCACCGGAACGATTGGTCGTTTGGCGTTGGTACGGCCCGTGCTTCAGGGGATGGCCGTGAGCAGCGAGAACGACAGGAACATCGGGCGGACCGGCGGAGGCGAGGCGTGAGCGACGGCGGACCGCTCGATCTCGAGGCGCTCGCCCAGCTCCGCTCCCTGAGCGGGATGCGTGGTGGATCGCTGGCGGACGACGCCATCGACGCCTTCCAGCGCGAGCTTCCCGAGCGGCTGCTCGTGCTGCGCGAGGCCCTTGGCCAGTCGGACTGGCGCACGGCGGAGCATTCCGCGCAGGCGCTGCGCGGCATCGCCGCCACGCTCGGAGCACGCGAGGTGGCGAGGCTGGCGGGCGAGCTGGGAGACGCCCTCGCGCGGGGGGCGACCGCCGAGGCGGCGAGCAACCTGGCCGAGCTCGACACCGCCGGAAAGGCGGCCGTTGCAGCGCTGGAGGCCCAGCGAACCCCGAGCGGCTCCTCGTAAGGTCATCGCTCGAAGACCAGCCAGGCGAAGCGGTTCAGGGCGTGGAAGTCTCCCACCCGCGGCGGTGAGTAGGCCTGCCCCTCGACCTGGCGCCGGCCGTGGTGCTCGAGCCGGTAGAGGTTGAAGCGCCAGCGGTCCCCGGGACGGGGCGGGACGTGGGGGACACTGGCCAGCCGGTCGATGGGGATTCGCATCTCCACCCGCCAGCCCTCGTCCCGGTCGCTCGGGTCGTTGAGCGTTCCCTGGACCGTGACCGCGGTCAGCGCCCCCGAATCCCAGGAGAGATCCATCCCCTGGCGCCGCTCGGGGAAGTAGGCGTCGAAGACGACGTTGGCCGGCGAGACCTCGATCTCGTTGTAGGTCCGCCCGTCGCCGTCGGCGTCGATGAACACCTCCACCACCTCCTCGGTGTAGAGCGGGTCATCCCGCTTGGTGAGGGTGGCCCACACGTCCGGGTCCTCGCAGTCGAAGGAGACGTAGAGGAACTGGTCGTCCCAGAGCAGCCGCGCGGTGGTGCGCACGCGCGCCGGAGAGCCATCGAGGCTGTTGACCAGGTTCACGGCCTGGGCGCGGGCCCAGGCCGGATCGTCGAGCACGCCATCGATGTGCGGCGGAGGGTCAGCCCGGGCGACGTGGTACTCGGGGAGCGCGGCCGGCAGCCGCTGGAGCACCGGCCCCAGCATCCGGTCGCGGCCGTCCTGGGCGGCGGATTGGTCCACCGGGAGCCGCTGGTCCCCCTTCCAGAAGCCGAGCAGCAGGCGCACGTCGCTCGATCCCTCGGGCCAGTCGATGTCCTGGGTGTCCTCCACCACCTGTCCCACCGGCCAGGCCTCGAGTGGAGTCCCGAGGGCATGGTCGGCGTTGGCCAGCATCTGGAGCGTGCGCGGGTCGACGAGGTGGACGAAGAGCTGGTAGCCGGCGGGCGGCCTCTGCAGAACCTGGAAGCGGTGAGTGACCCGGATCCGCGCGCCGGAGCCGAGCGAGACGGCGTGCGAGCCCAGGTAGCGCAGCGTCCCGGATGCCCAGGTGGCGCCGCCGGGGGTGGTTCCCGCCGCCCCGGGCGCCGCGGGTGCAGCTGCGCGGCGGGACGGGGGGCCAGCCTGCTCGTCGCGGCATGCGGCGACGAGGAGGGCGAGGAGGAGACAGCCGAGGATGCGGCTCATCGGATTCGGCACCCTACCAAGAGCGAGCCGGGCATCGGGCTTGCTTCCGGCTTCCCCGGGGAGACACGTCTGACCCTCGAGCTTCTTGGCCGCCGCGAGCCGCTGTCCCTGGACTGGCCGCCCGGCACGTACGTCGTCGGAGGTGGACGGGCGGATGCGCTCCGGGTGGACGGGCTCCCGCCGGCCCTCCTGTCGGTGACGGTCGAGCCGGAACGGATCCTGCTCGTCGCGCACGGCGATGCATCGGTCCGGGGCGCCCGCCTCCGACCCGGCCAGCCTTGCTGGCTCCTCCCCGGAGAGTCGGTGGTGCTCGGCCGCCGGGGCCAGGTGCGGCTCGCCCTCCGGGGTCCGCTCGAGGAGCTGAGCACCCGGTCCCTGGTGCGGCGGCTCCTCGCCTCGGCGCGCCTGCCCACCGCCATCGCCGTCCCGCGCCTGCTCTGCATCGCCGGGAGGGACCTGGGCCGAGTCCTCCTCCTCCGTCCGGGCCGGCTCGAGCTCGGGCGGTCGCCGGCCTGCGACCTCCGTCTCGAGGACGGAACCGTCTCCCGCCGCCATGCCCGGGTGACGGTGGAGGAGGGCCAGGTCCTGCTCGAGGACCTGGGCACGCCCGGGGGGACGCGCATCAACGGGCGCCGGCTCCCGGGCGAGGCGCGACTTCTGCCGGGAGACGTGGTGGGCGTCGGCCGGACGCTGCTCGCCCATGCGGCGCCCGCTTCTCGGGCCGATGGCCGTCCGCGATGCCGAGAGCCCCGGCGCGGCCCCCGGCTCACTGCTGCGCTCGCGCTCGGGTCGCTCCTCGCCGGAGCGGCGCTGGCGGCGCTCCACGCCCCGCGTGTCCGCACCGCTCAGGAGCGCAGCGGCGCGAGCCCGGCGCGTTCGACGAGCAGCTCCACCAGCCGCCGGTGATGCGAGAAGAAGCTGGTGAAGTGCACGCCGCGGTCCCGGGCGCGGATGGCATAGACGGTCACCGGCCCCGGCCACACGTCGAGCTTCAGGATGTCGGCGAAGGCGAAGCGCTCGGTCCGCACCATGCCCCGGTAGGTGACGCCCCCCGCGTCCACCTCGATGGCCGCCCGGGCGTAGTAGGCGTGGCTCACTCCGAAGAAGGCGACGAAGAACAGCGCCGAGAGGAACGTCCGCGCTGGCACCCCCTCGAAGGTGAGCAGGTAGACGAACACCGCCACCCAGAGCAGCCCGGCGGCTCCCATCGAGGCCGCGAGGAACGGCCTCGGCCGGAACACCTCGGGCTTGCTCGGCCTGCTCGCCTCCACGCCCGCAAGGCTAATGCGTCGCCCGCCCGCGGCGCCATCCCCACCCAGGGCCCCTCAGCGCGACGCGGGAGTGGTACCCGTGCCCACCCCGGCCGCGGCCAGCGCGGCCGACTTGCTCCGCGCCTGGGCCTGGAAATCGGCGCGCACGTCCGGTGCCGTCGACGCCGCATAGCGCTCGTAGTACGTCCGGGCGTCACCCGGCCGGCCGAGGGCGGCATAGGCCACCGCCAGCCCGTAGAGCGGCGAGGCGCGCGAAGGGTCGAGCCTCAGCGCGTCCTGGTAGTCAGCGGCCGCCTCGTAGTAGCGGCGGAGCCCGATGTTGGCGCTCCCCCGGGCGGTGTAGGCCACGGCGAGCGTCGGGTCAGCGGCCAGGGCCTCGGTGAGCGCCTGCACGGCCGCCGTGTAATCCCGCGAGCTGACCAGCCTCACTCCTCGCTCGTAGGCCTCGCGCGCCGTGGCCTGCGGCGTGCCGGCGGCGGGTGGAGGCGCCGACGCCTGCGCCAGCCGGGCCCGCGCCTTGTCCACGTTCTCCTGGGCGCTCTTGCGCGTGGCCGGATCGGACGACAGCTGGACCACGCGCTCCCATTTCTCGATGGCCCCCCGGTAGTCGCGTGACTTTGCCAGGGCGTTGCCCTGCTTGAAGAGGGCCTCGACGTTGGACGGGTCGAGCTGGAGCGCAGCCTGGTAGGCCTGGACCGCGCCGGAGGCGTTGCCCGCGGCCAGGGCTCGGTCACCCTCGGCGATGCGCTCGGCGGCGGTGGCGGTGGCGCCGGCCTGCATCGAAGCGGTGGCCGCCGGGCCGAGCGAGGAGGGAGACGACGGCGCCACCGCCGGAGCGCCCGGGGCGCGAGCCGCCGCCGCGGCCGCCGCGCCGGCGGAGAGCGGTGCGGCGCTGAAGGCCGCCGGGGCCGCGCCCGCCGCCTGCTGGCCCTTGAGCTGCGCCACGTACTCCTTGGCCTTGTCCACGAAGCGCTGCTCGCTCGGGCGGTTCTCCAGGCTCAGGTAGGTCTCGTAGGCCCGGACGGCCGGTTCCGCCTTGCCCTGCCCGCGGTAGGACTCCCCGAGCCCGTAGTAGCCGTCCGGGTCGGTGGGGTCGAGCTTGACGTACGTCTCGTACGCCTGGGCGGCCACGGCGAAGTCGCCGTTCTTGCGGGCCGCGTACCCGAGGTTGAAGTAAGCGAGCTTCATTCCCGGGTCGGCGGCGATGGCGGCCTGGAACTTGGCCATCGCCTCGGCCCGCTTGCCCTGACGGAAGAGGACGGAGCCGAGCCCGTTGAGGGCCTCGGCATAGTTGGGCGTCGCGCGCAGGGCGTCCTGGTAGGCCTGCGCCGCCTCGTCGAGCTGGCCGGCCTCGAGAGCCTTCTCGCCTCGCTGGAAGGCGGCCCGCGCCTGGGGAGAGGGGGTGGCGGCTCCGAGCAGGGTGGCCAGGACGAGAGCTGTCAGCGATGACATCTGAAGCACCTCCGGCCCGGGCCCCACGGGGTGCGGGCCAGCCTCCCCTCCTCTGAGCCCCATCTACCGGAAAACAGGGGTGGCATGCACGCTCCCCCGCCCCGGGACGAACCGACGCAGGCCGCCGGCGGCTTATTCCCCCGCCGGCCGCTCCAAGAGCAGGGTGATGCCCATCCCGTAGCCGATGCACAGGGACACCGCACCGCGCCGGAGCCGGCGGCGCTCCAGCTCGGACAGGAGGGTGGCCAGGAGCATCGCCCCGGTCGCCCCGAGCGGATGGCCGAGCGCGATGGCTCCTCCGTTCACGTTGACGCGCTCGAGCGGGATGCCCAGCTCGCGCGCCACGGCGATGGGGACCGGGGCGAAGGCCTCGTTGATCTCCCACAGGTCCACGTCCTCGACCCGCCAGCCGGCGCGGGCCAGCGCCTTGCGCGTGGAGGGGATGGGGCCGGTGAGCATGAGCACCGGGTCCGAGCCGGCGACGGCAGAGGCGACGACGCGCGCGCGGGGGCGGAGGCCGAGCCGGGTGGCCGCCTCGTCCGAGGCCACCACCACCGCAGCCGCCCCGTCGACGATGCCCGAGGAGTTCCCGGCGTGGAGCAGCCCATCCTCGCGAAAGGCCGGCTTGAGCGCGGCCAGGGTCTGGACCGTCGTCCCGGGCCGGAGGTGCTCGTCGGCGGCGAAGGACAGCTCGGTTCCATCCGGGGCCCGCACCGGAACGGGGAGGATCTCCCGCTGAAAGCGCCCCGCGGCGCGGGCCTCCGCCGCCTTGGCCTGGGAATGTGCGGCGAACTCGTCGAGCTGCCCGCGCGACAGGTGCCAGGCCCGGGCGACCAGCTCGGCGGAGAGGCCCTGGGGAATGAGATCCGGGAAGCGCGCGCGGAGCCCGGGGCTGGTGGGGCCCTCACCTCCGACGTAGTCCGAGCCGATGGGTACCCGGGTCATCGACTCCACCCCGCCGCCGATGGCCACCTGCGCCCGGCCGGCGAGCACCAGGCAGGCGACGTCGTCCACCGCCTGGAGCCCGCTCCCGCACAGGCGGTTGACCGTCTTCGCGGCGAGCCCGATGGGCAGTCCGGCGGCGAGCACCGCTCCCCGGGCGACGTTCAGCCCCTGCTCGCCGACCTGGGTGACGCAGCCCAGCACCACGTCGTCGACCTCGTCGGCGGCGATGCCGGTTCGGTCCAGCGCGCCGCGGAGCACATGCGCGGCCAGGTCCACGGGGTGGATACCGGCCAGGCTTCCCCCGCGCTTGCCGCGCGGGGTCCGGACGGCATCGATGATGACGGCGCTGGGCATGCCCTCACTTGACTTCGCCGCTCACTCCGGTGTCAACGCGCCGACCGCGCCGCACGGCGCACCTGCCCCGGGGTGGCCAGCCCACGCAGGAGCGCGGCCACCGCCTGCCGGAGCGCGGGCTGGAACGAGACGCGGAGCTCCTGCAACTCTCCCTCCTCGAGCAGCCGGGCCAGCCGGGGCGGAATGTCCGACACCTGCCAGAGTCCGATGATCAGAGCATGGATGGCCAGCACCGCCTGCAGCCCGGCCGCCGACCCGTCGAGGCCGGCCGCACCGGCGAGCTGTTCCCCGGTCCGGGTGAGCGCGGCGTGGAGCGCGCGCTTGAAGCGCAGCGCCTCGACCTGGGGAAGGTTCTGCTCCAGGGCGACGTGGAGCAGTGACAGGAGCCGGACCAGCGCCGGCCGCGCGGCGAGCGAGGCGCAGAGGACATCGGCCACCGCCTCGGCGCGGGCCGGACGGGCGAGGGCGTCCAGCTGCCGTCCCAGGCCACCGAGCCAGGCCTCGAGCCGTGACTCGACCACGGCCAGGAAGAGCGCCTCCTTCGTGTCGAAGTAGCGGTAGAGCGCGGCCTTGCTCAGGCCCACGCCCTTCGCCACCTGGGCCATGGTCAGCTCCGGCCAGGGCCTGCCCTGGAAGAGGCGCCACGCCTCGTCGAGCACGGCCCGGCGGCGCGCCGCCTTGTCCTCGGGGCTGCGGGCGCGCCGCCGGGTCACTCCAGCCATCGAGCGATGCGCGCGGTGAGCCGGTTCATCCGGCCCTTGTAGGGCGGCGCGAGGAGCAAGGAGAGCGGCCGGCCCCGCTGGCGGAGCACGCCCCGCTCGTGGCTGAAGCACCGGAAGCCGGCCCGCCCGTGGTAGTTGCCGAGCCCCGAGGGTCCGATGCCGCCGAAGGGAAGCTCGGGGTTGGCGAAGTGCAGGACGGAGGTGTTGATGCACGCCCCGCCGGAGGCGGTTCCCTCCAGCACCTGTTCCCGGGCGTTGCGCTTGCGCGCGAAGACGTAGAGCGCCAGCGGATGGGGCCGCGCCCGGATGAACTCCACCGCCTCCTCCAGCGTCCGGTAGGTCAGCACCGGGAGCACCGGCCCGAAGATCTCCTCGCGCATCACCTCCGAATCGGCCGGGACGTCGACGAGCACGGTGGGCGCCAGGTAGCGGGTGGCCGGATCCGAGTCGCCGCCGAAGGCCACCCGGGCGCCGCCGCGGACTGCCGAGTCGATGGAACCCCGGAGGCGGCTGAACGCCTTGTCGTCGATGATCCGGCAGAAGTCCGGGCTCGCCTTGGGGTCGGGACCGTAGCTGTCGGTGACCGCCGTCTTGAGCCGCTCCACGAGGGCGTCCCGCTGCTCCTCGGCGACGAGCACGTAGTCCGGCGCGATGCAGGTCTGTCCGGCGTTGATGAACTTCCCCCAGACGAGGGTGCGCGCGGCCCAGTCCAGCTGCGCCGACCGGTCGATGACCGCCGGGGACTTCCCGCCCAGCTCCAGCGTCACGCCGGACAGGTGCCTGGCCGCGGCGGCCATCACCTTCTTGCCCACCGTGGTGCTGCCGGTGAAGAAGATGTGGTCCCAGGGCAACTCCAGAAGAGCCTCGGCCGCCGCTCCGTCCCCGTCGACGACGGCCACCTCGTCCTCGGGGAAGGCCTCGGCGAGCACGGTGCGCACCATGGCCGCGGTGGCCGGGGTCTTCTCCGAGGGCTTGACCACCACCACGTTGCCGGCGGCCACCGCGTAGAGGACCGGAGTCACCGCCAGCTGGAAGGGGTAGTTGAACGGGCCGAGGACGAGGACGTGGCCGCGGGCCTCGGGGCGCACCTCGCTCGACGTGCCGGCCAGCAGGAGCGGGGTGTTGACCGGCTCGGGCCGCATCCAGTCCGCCAGGCTGCGCAGGGTGAGGCCCAGCTCTTCCATCACCAGATGCGTCTCGGTGATGTCCACCTCCTCGGGAGCCTTGCCGAAATCCTTGCGCACCGCCTCGTTGATGGCGTCGCGGTGCTTCTCGATCGCCGCCCGGAGGCGCTTCAGGCGAGCCCGGCGCTCGGCGACGGTGGACTGGGCCAGCGGCCAGCGCTTCTTCTTCTGGAGGTCCCAGATGCGGCGGATCTCCGCCCGGATGTCCTGGTGCTCGCTGAGCTGTCTCATGATTCCACCCGCTCCTGCATGTTGTGCACGATCCGCGTCACCAGCCGGCGCGGCGTGAACCGGACCGACTGCGCGAGCAGGCGGTTCGAGAGACCGGGGATGACGACCCGGCGTCCCCGGCGGAACCCGTCATACCCCGCCTGCGCCACGGTGGCAGCGTCCATCAGTCGCCTTCCCTTCACCAGCCGTGACTCCTCCATGTGCGCCCGGGCCTGGAATCCGCTCGCGGTGGCCCCGGGGCAGAGGGCGGTCACGGTCACCCCCGTGCCGCGGAGCTCCTCGGCGAGGGCCTCGGAGAACGAGAGCACGTAGGCCTTGGTCGCGTAGTAGACGGCCATCAAGGGACCGGGCTGGAAGGCGGCGGTGCTGGCGAGATTGAGGAGGCCGCCCCGCTTCCGGGCCACCATCCCCGGGAGCAGGCGCTTGGTCAGGTCGGTCAGCGACACCACGTTGAGCTGGAGCATTCCCGCCTCGTGCGCCCAGTCGGTCTCGGCGAAGGGTCCGAAGCCGGCGTAGCCCGCGTTGTTGACCAGGACGTCGATCTGGAGGCGCAGCTCGGTCAGGCGCTCGACGAGGCGCGAGGCCCCGTCCGCGACGGCGAGGTCGGCGGGGAGGATGGCCACCGCCGTCCCGTGTTTCTGGCGCAGCTCGGCGGCCAGCGCCTCGAGCCGGTCCACCGACCGGGCGGAGAGGACGAGCGACGAGCCCCCGCGGGCGAAGGCGCGGGCCAGCTCGGCGCCGATCCCGCTCGAGGCACCGGTGACGAGGACGGTTTCGGGAGAAGGGGGCGCGGACATCGGGGCTCCTGAGCGGCAAGGTTTGTGACCGCGGGTTGCTTATTAAGTGACCCGTGGTCACTTGTCAACCCGACCGTGGGAGGTGCGTGGGAGGCCCGTGGGAGGCCCCGTGGGAGGTGCCCGTGGGAGGTGCCAAAGGTCTCCCGTGGGAGGTGCCGTGGGAGGTGCCAAAGGTCTCCGGGCGTCTCGCGAGAAGTGCAGAAAGAGGTGCCCCGGGCTCTCTTGTGAAGAGGATTGCGGAGCATGCGCCGTAGCTGCGCTGCGTTGGCGGCTGCGTCGCACACGCGTTCCGTCAGTGCGATGCCTCGCCTTGAATTCCTGAAGTCAAGAGAGAAGCGCGCGAATTCAGACTGGACAGGCCTCTGGCCAGAGAAACGGTCGCACTGCGAATCGAGGAAACACCGCACGGAGTTGGCCTGACCGCCAGCGCCGGGACGCCTCCTGGAACGCCACGACAAAGCTCCGGTACAGCTCCCGAAAACGCTCCCAGCCCTCGCGAGTACTCGCGTGACAAAGGGGCCGCGGAGTCCGCTTGACGTGCCATGGGCGTCGATGAGGCCGCTGGTTCAGGACCTTTCTCTGTCCCAGCAGTCCAGCGCCCAAGAGCGAGCCCTCTCGCTCAATCGAGGCCACAAGCTCAGAAACGCACTCGCGCCGACGAGCCTCGGACAGCTGCGCCCAGCAAGGTAGAGGGGTCAGCTTGAGCTGGACCGGCCGAGCCCAGCGATCGTCGAGCAACTGCCGTTCGTGCTCTCGAAGCGTGATCTTCCAGCGGACAGTCCAGTCGAACCATTGGAACTGCCGTACGCCATTTCCAAGAAGCTGAGCGAGGCACGAAATTCCGGGCCACTCGCTGCATCGCTTGACCAGCCCTTCCTTGACGCCGTGGCTGAGGATATAGCGAAGGCGGCCAACGAGCGCTTCGTCGTCGATGACAGCTTCGGCCGAATAGCGCCGCTCCCAGAGCCCACCGCGCCAGGAGACGAGGCGACCAACCTTCTTGGCGATGTTCGAGAGCAGGTACTGCATGAAAACGGGGAGGTTGCCCCGGGGTGCGCGAACCAGCAGGTGCAGATGGTTCGACGCCACGACGAAGCCAAAGAGTTCGACCCCGTACATCTGCACAGCTCGTGCGAGGGTGCCGCCGACGAGCCCGTTCGTCTCGAGGGACGGACGGAGCAGAAGGCGCGCTTGGTAGCACCGTGCAGTGACAAAGTAGCAGCCTTCAGGCTGAAAGAAGCGAACGGGTCGTGCCATGCGTCGGAGTCCCCCGAGATTCCCGGAGCACGACTCGCGCCAATCTGTTCTCACGGATGTGGTTACCTAGCGGGAGACCTTTGGCACCTCCCTGGGGGGGGAGACCTTTGGCACCGGCCGGAGGCACCGGCCGGAGGGCACCGGCCGGACCAATCGTTCCTGACGAGCCGTCCTCAGACGGGCTGTCAGGCGCCGAAGGGGTTCTTGAGCAGGATCGTCTCGCCGCGATCCGCGCCCACCGAGATGCACACCACCGGAACGCCGGCGAGCTCCTCCACCCGCCGGACGTAGGCGCCCGCCGCGGCCGGGAGGTCGTCGAGGCTGCGCGCACCCCCGAGCCGCTCCTTCCAGCCGGGCAGCGTCTCGTACACCGGCGTCACCCGCCCGAAGTCGTCCGGGTCGGTGGGGAGCTCGCTCAGCAGTTGCCCATCCAGGCGGTAGGCGTGGCAGATCTCCAGCGTCTCCAGGCCGGAGAGGACGTCGAGCTTGGTCAGCGCCAGACCCCACAGCCCGTTCACCCGGGCCGCGTAGCGAAGCACCACCGCATCGAGCCAGCCGCACCGGCGCGGTCTCCCGGTCACGGCGCCGAACTCCTCGCCCACCTTGCGCAGCCGCTCGCCCAGCGCGCCGTGGAGCTCGGTGGGGAATGGACCGCCTCCCACCCTCGTCGTGTACGCCTTGCTGATGCCCACCACCGTGTCCAGGGCAGTGGGACCGATCCCGCTCCCCACCGCCGCGGCGCCGGCGACGGTGTTGCTGCTGGTCACGAACGGGTAGGTGCCGTGGTCGACGTCGAGCAGCGTCCCCTGCGCCCCCTCGAAGAGGATGCGCGAGCCGCGGGCCACCTCGCCGGCGAGGAACAGCGATGCATCGCGGACGTAGGGGCGCAGCGTCTCGCCGTGGCCGGCGGCTGTCCCGGCGATCTCCGCGGCGTCGAGCGCCGGAGGCTCCGTGCCGGCCCGCGCCGCCAGGGCGGACAGCTCCTCGCGCACCGAGACCAGCCGCTCGTCGATCTTCCGCCGCAGCCGCTCCGGGCGCAGCAGGTCGCGGACCCGGATCCCGCGGCGGGCCATCTTGTCCTCGTAGGCCGGACCGATGCCCCGTCCGGTCGTGCCGATGGCCGCCTCGCCGCGCGCCTTCTCGCGCAGGAGGTCGAGCTGCTTGTGCCAGGAAAAGATGACGTGCGCCGCCTCGGAGAGAACGAGCTGGGTGGTGGCCTTCATCTTCCCGCTGGCCTGCAGCGAGGCGAGCTCGCTCACCAGCACCGACGGGTCGAGCACCACCCCGTTTCCGATGACGCAGGTCTTGTTGCCGTGGAGGATGCCGCTCGGGATGAGGGTGAGCACCGTCTTCTGCCCGCCCACCACCAGGGTGTGGCCGGCGTTGTTCCCGCCCTGGAAGCGCACCACCACCTGCGCGTGCTCGGTGAGGAGGTCGACGACCTTGCCCTTCCCCTCGTCGCCCCACTGGGCCCCCACCACCACCACGTTTGGCATGACGGGCTAGGGCCTATAGCCCTGGGGGCGACGGGTGACAACGCCCGACGAAGCCGCAGCCGAGCGCGCTGCAGGTCGCGTGCGGGCGACCGGGCGGGGCGTCCGAGACCGGGGCGAGCAGCTCGCGCGCTTCGCCGGCCAGCACCTCGCGCGAGAGCGCGGGTGCCGTCACCCAGACGGGCTCGGGGCCGGCGCCGTCGAGGAAGAAGAGACCGACGCGGGCGCGGCCCGGCGGCGAGCCGAGCGCGTGAAGCAGCACCGACGTCGTCACCTCCCATGCCGCGACCGGCGCCCGCCCCGAGACGGGCAGGAGGAGGTGCTCCCCGGCGGCGTTCATCCACCGGAGCGGCACCCGCTGGAGGATCCGCAGCCCGTCCAGCTGGAGCGAGAGCTGGGCCTCGCCGAGCGAAGGGCCCGAGGCCGCCGCGGCTCGCATCGCCTCGCTCCCGGCCAGCACCCGGAGCGGCTGGAGAACCCCGAGCGAGCGCGCCTCGCCCAGGGACAGACCCCGGACGGCCAGGTGCGGCCGGAGTCCCTCGTCGGGGACGCCGTTGGCCCAGTCGGAGGCGGTGAGCGCCGCGGCCAGCGAGCGAACCAGGCCGGCGCGGGCTGCCCGGTGCCGTGCGCCGAGGCGCGCGCCCCAGGCGACATCGGCGACCTCGTCCCCGGGAGGGAGCCCGAGGTGGTCAAGCAGCCAGGCCCGGCGCGCGCAGCGGCGCGCATCCTCGAGCCACGCGGCCTCGAGCACGACTCCCTGGAAAGGGGGCACCAGCGGCGCGCGCACCGAGGCCAGCCACTCCGCAGCGCGCCCCGGCTCCGGCGCGGGGTCCAGGGCCCGCGGCCCGGGCGAGGCGCCGGCAGAAACCTCGTCCGCGGCCAGGCTCCGGACGTAGGGCAGCACCTCGGGCAACTGGAGCGCGGGCTCGAGCAGCCGGCGCCAGGCGTCCGGGGAGCCATTTCCCCCGGAGAGCACGAGCCGGTCCTCGGCCCGCGTCAAGGCGACGTAGAGCAACCGCCCGGCCTCGGCGCGGTCTCGCCGCTCCAGCTCGGCGCGCACCGCCAGCCAGCGCGGCGTCTTCCGCGGCTCGGCGTCGAACGGCCCTTGCGGCTTCCACGCCAGCCCGAGCGTGCGGTCGAGGAGCAGACGGTCATTCGGCGCCCGGTAGCCGGTGCTCCCCAGGTCGGCGAGGCACACCACCGGCCACTGGAGCCCCTTGGCCGCGTGGATGGTGAGCACCTGCACCTGGCCGCTGGCGCGGGCCTGCTCGACCCCGGTCGCCAGTCCGAGCGCCGGACGCTCGGCGAGCGTGTCCAGCCGCCGTCCGAAGGCGGACGGCCCCCCGCGGCCGGCAGCGTCCCAGGACCGCGCCAGCGCGGTGAGCCGGTCCAGGGAAGCCAGCCCCTCCTCGGGGTCCGGACCCGCCGCCACGGCGTTCCGGTATCCGGTCTCCGTCCAGGCCGCCTCGAGAAGCTCGGCGAGCGGAAGCCTCGCCAGCTGTCCGGAGAGGGAGGCGAGCAGCGCGCGGACTCGCAGCAGCCGCGCCTGCTCGTCCTCGGGGAGTCCCGGCGGCAGCGACCCGGACAGCGCCCGGGTGTCGAGCCCGCCTCCCTGCGCCAGTCGAAAGAGCGAGCCGTCGGACAGCCCGACGAAGGGCGAGCGGAGGACGGCGGCCAGCCGGAGGTTGTCGGCCGGATCGACGAGCAGGCCGAGCAGCGCGGCCGCATCGACGACCGCCGGGGCGGTGAATGGGTTCCGGTCGCGCAGCACTCGATGCGGCACACCCTGCGCGCCGAGAGCCTCGCGGTAGGCATCGATGCCGCCGAAGCCGCGGAGGAGCACGGCCACGTCCCCGCCCCGCGCCGGCCGCACGGCCCGCCCGTCGGCCACCGTCGCCGGCCCCTGGGGCGAGAGGAGGAACCGGAGCCAGCGGGCGAGCAGGTCGGCCTCCTCTCGGCGCCCCTCCCGGCCCTTGGCCCCGGGAGCCGGGAGCAGGTCCACGCAGAGGGTCGGGCCGACCTGCCCGCGGACGGGGAGAAGACCGTCGTGCTCCGGCTGGAAGGTCACCTCGTAGGCGCGCGGCTCCGGCCGGACGGGCAGCGCCGCGGCGGCGGCGGCGTCGAGGACGCGGAGCAGAGACGGCTGCGAGCGCCGGTTCTCGCGCAGGTAGTGCCGGGCTCCCCCCTCCGCCTCGACCTTGACCGCCAGCTCCTCGAAGACCGCCACGTCGGCGCCGCGGAAGTCGTAAATGGATTGCTTGCGGTCGCCGACGGCAAGCAGGAATCGAGGCTCGAGCGGAAGGGCCAGGACCTGCCGGCGCTCCGGCCCCACCGGGCGCGGGCCGCCCCTGCGCGCCTCGGCGAGCAGCACCAGGAGCTCGAGCTGCAGGCCGTTGGTGTCCTGCACCTCGTCGACGAGCAGCGCGCCGATGCGGGCCTGGACCGCCGAGCGGAAGGCGAGGTCGTCGCGGAGCAGGTCGCGCGCGGCGACCACCAGCTCGGCGAAGTCCATCCAGCCGCCGCGCCGGAGGGCCGCCCGGTAGTCGGACAGCACCCGGTCACCGAGCCGGCGCAGGGTGCGCTCGTGCGGCAGGGCGACGGCACCGGCGTAGGCGCAGGCGACGCCCGGCGCATCCGGTGTCCCCTCGAGGAGGGAGTCGCGGAGCTCGCGAAGCACATCCCGGAGGCCGTTGCGCCCTCCGCCGGGAAGCGCCAGGGCCAGCGCCTCCAGGCGCGCCATCCGTTCCGCGGGAGCCCGGGCGTCGAAGCCGTGAAGAACGTCGAGACATCCGGAGACGACCTCGGCCGTCTCGGACACCGCCGTCCGGGCCAACGGCAGGCTCTGGGCCGCGAGCGTCCGTGCGCGCTCCACGGCGGACGCCAGCCGCCGGGCGGCCTCCTCCGGGTCTGCCACCGGGACCCCGGCGGCGCTCCGCCCCTCCTCGCGCAGGCGCTGGACCGCGTCCACCATCACATCGAGGAGGCCCCTGCCCCATCCGCCCCGCAGGTCCGACTGCGCCGACAGCGCCTCGACCTCGCCGTCCCCCGCCTCGAGCAGCCGGAGCACCGTCTGCTCGGCGCTGTCGACGAGCAGCTGGCGAGCATCCTCCTCGGCGAGGAGCTCGAAGGCCGCGGGGATCCCCGCCCCGGGAGGTGCCTGGCGGAGGAGCCGCGCACAGTAGGCGTGGAAGGTGGAGAGGGTGGCCGCCCCGAGGGCCCGGTGCACCTGCCGCCAGAAGGCAGCCGCGGGCGGGGGCTGGCCGGCGGCGACGAAGGCTGCCTCGAGCTCCGGCTCTCCCTGCCCCTCGGCCAGTGCCTCGACGCGCTCCTCGAGCCGCCCGCGCATTTCCGCCGCCGCCTTTTCGGTGAAGGTGAGGAGGCACAGCCTTCCGGGCGGGACCGGCTCCGCGCCGCCCACGCCGGCCAGCCGGCCGAGCGCTGCGGTGAGGAGCCCATGCGTCTTGCCGGCTCCCGCCCCGGCGAAGAGACAGGCGTTGCGGCCGAGCAGCTCGGCCAGCGGCGGCGCCCTCACCACCGGCTGCCCCCCCTCCGGCGCTCGCCGATGCGACACACGGACCCGAAGGGGCAGAAGCCGCAGTCCTCCGAGCGGGCGCCGAAATCCCCGCTCCACGCCCTCTGGACGAGCGCGTGCACGGCATTGGCCAGGTTGGGGAGCCCGCCGGCGCGGGCACGCTCGCGTGGGGCCGCCTCCGTGGCGAGCAGGCCCTCTGCTCCGGCGGCCCAGTCGAAGGGCTGGAACTCGCCGGTCCTGAGCACCAGCCAGCCCGCCCGCAGCGACCGGCGCTCGCCCCGGGAGCGAACGGCATGGAGGTAGAAGGGGAGCTGGAAATCGGTTCTCAGGAGGTCACGGGCCGCCTCGCGCCGGCGGTTGACCTTGTAGTCGAGGATGCCCACCGAGCCCGGTCCCCCGTCGAGCCGGTCCACCGCCCCGGTGAGGAAGAGCTCCCCCTCTCCCGGGAGGGCCCCGGGCAGGCGCACCTCGCGCCAGGCGTCGAGCGAGTCCCGCCGGCCGAACCGAGCCTCCTCCTCCTCGGGAAGCAGCCCCTCGAAGGGAAGCCCGTGGTGGGGCGCATCGAGGATGCGCCGCACCATCCAGCGTGCCCGCTCCCGGGCGAGCGCGAACAGGCGTGCGTGTCCCGGGCTGAAGCGCCCTCGATGGTCGAGCGCCGCCGCGGAGATGGCCGCATCGATCAGCTCGGCCGGGACCTCCTGCGCCGGGAGCCCGAGCTTCCCCGCGGCCTTGAGCGAAGGGAAAAGATGCTCGAGCACCATGTGCCAGAAGCTGCCCTGGCTCCGGGCGTCGAGCGACTCGCCGGGCGCATCCGGCTCCTCGAGCCGCAGGGCGATGCGCGCGAACCCCTGGAACGCGCACTGGGCCAGCCTGCCGAGGGTACTCGCCGACAGCGGGGCGTCCGGACCGAAGGCGAAGACGCTTCGCAGCGCGGCGGCCGTCTCGCCCGGCACGGTGCCGCTGAAGCGACCGCTCGGCAGGCCCGGATCCTCGAAGGCACGCACGCGCTCCTTCTCCATGTCGCCCATCGCCTGCGCCTCGACCAGCCAGGCCTCGTGGAGGTCCGCAGCCAGCGCCCGGGCCACGGGGTCCACGGACGCTCCGCCCGAGGCCAGGGCCAACGCCACGCGCAGCTCCCCCTCCGAGGCGGCGCGCTCGAGGGGCGGGGCGGGCTCGGGCGGAAAGTCCACGCGCTCCACGCCGGCGCTCCTGGCGAGCAGCTCCAGGAACGAGGCCGGCCCGGCGACGTCGCGGAAGCCGTCATCCCGGGCAAACCCGAGGGACGCCGAGCCCGCCCGGCCCAGCCCGAGACCGAGCCGCCAGCCGTCGAGGGCATGCGCCGCCGGCGGACGAACGTCGCCTGCACCGAAGCGCAGCGGGAAGGCATCCCGCCCGAGCGCCCGGTTGACCAGCCACCGGTCGTCGTCGGTGAGGGCCCCGGCGCGGGCCAGCGGCCGGGGGAACCGTCCGTCCGAGAGCCCGACGGCGCCGATCCACTCGAAGGCACCGTGCTCCGGCGCCTCCTCGAGCAAGAGGACGGCGATGCCGCCCGGGTGACCCGCCTCCGGCGGAAGCGAGTGCCGGGCCGCCACCGCCGCCAGCCAGGCGGCGAATCCGGCCCGGTCGAGCTCGGGTCCGCGGACGCCCAGCGCGGCGAGGGACCCGCGCGCCTCGCGCACCACCCACCGCCACCCCTCGCGGGCCTGGACCTCGCGGGCCGCAGCCCGGAGCGCGCCGCTCGCACCCGGGCGGGAGGGCAGCGCACCGCCGGCCGGTGCTTCCCAGAAGCCGAGCGCGGACAGCGCCCGCTGCCAGGCCTCCAGGTGCGCCGCCAGCGCCCCCCGGAGAGGGAGCTCGCCGAGCACGGCGAAGAGGACGCGGCAGCTCTCGAGCAGAGCACGCGCCGCCTCCGACCGCCGGGCATCCCGCCGGGCGAGCGCGTCGAGCCTCTCCTCGTAGAGGCTCTGCCCCGGACCGCTCGGGATGCCCTCCCCGATGCCGGCCCGCTCGAGGAGCGTCGCCACCCCGGGGGGCGCCGCCGGCGCGAGCCCCGGCACCAGGCCCGAGCCGAGGAGCCACGCCACCTCGGCGGCGGGGAATCTGGCCTCGGCGAGGCGAGCGGCGAGGAGCCCGGCGCGGCCGGCGGCGGTGGTGCCCAGGAGGCGGCCCGGCCGCCGGCCGACGGGGAGACCCGCGGCGGTCATCGCCGCGGCCGCGGCATCGGCGAGGGCCGCGTCCGGAACGATGACGGCGCACCGGGGCGGGAGCGCCCCGCCCCGCACCGCGCGGCGCGCCTGCTCGGCCAGGGCGCGCACCTCGGCCGCCCCGCCGGACGCGCTCCACAGTGACAGCCGGCCGGCGTCCTCTCCGGGCTCGCCGAGGCGCTCGACGGCCAGCGCCAGCGGCCCATCCGCTCCTCCCCGCCGCTCGAGGGTGAGCGGCGACAGCTCGGGGTGGGCCTCGAAGGCGGCGAAGAGCGGCTCCACGGCGGCGTCGAGGGTCGGTTGGCCGGTGCAGGGAACCTCGACGGTCACCGCGCGCCCGGCTCGCTCGGCCAGCGCCGCCAGAGCGACCAGCGCGTCGAGCGTCACCGCCGGGAGGGGTGGATGGAGCGTCACCACCACCCGCCGGAAGGGCTCGAGCGGGGCGGGCCACTCGTTCGAGGCGGCGAGCGCCGCCCGCGCATCGTCCCAGCGGCCCGGTCCGTCGGCGAGCCCCCGGCCGTGGAGGAGACGCTCGAAGGCGTCGAGCGCCCGGGCCACGGTGAGGAGCCGGGTGCGGGCCGGGTCCTCGGTCCGCCCGGCGATGCCGGAAAGGGCGCGGCTCCGGACGCGCGCCGCGCGGGCTTCGGCGACCGCGTCGACGAGACCCCCCAGTCGCTCGAAGGCCTCCGCGCCGAGCGGTGAGCCGTCGTCGGTGGCCGCCGCCACGGCCAGCCAGGCGCCAACATCCCCGAGCACGCGCCGGGCCGGCCGCCGGACCGCGGCCAGCCGCTCGGCGAGCTCCTCCAGACGCCAGACCGCCGCGCTCCCGGTCGCGGCCAGCGCCCGGATGGCAATCGTGTCCCCGGGGACGACCCACAGCGTCTCGGCAACCGCACCCATGCCCGGCCCGACCTCTACGGGGCCGGACTGACAGGCCGGGACGGCTCAGCGCACGTCCGAGCCCTGGCAGCGGGCGAGCGCCTGGGCGAACGGTGCCCGGGCGTCCGCGGCGAGCGGAGCGGTGTGCGCCGAGAGCGCGCTGCAACCGGGGGCACCGAGAGTCGCCAGGGCCTCGGCGGTCCGTTTCTGGAGCGGGGCGCTGGCCGAGGAGAGAACGGGCCGGAGCACGCTGACCGCCTCGCTGGCCGGAAGCGTGCGCGCCACCACCCGGACCGCGGCCGAGCGGATGACCAGCGGTTCCGCGGCGCTCCGGGCATAGGCGCGGGCGATGGGCGCGGCCCGGTCCGGCGCGACGATGGACAGCCCGTGGAGGGCCCGTGCTCGCCGGCTGGGGAGCCCATCCCCGGTGGCGATGGAGGCGAGCAGGGGCCCGGCCTCGGGCCCGAGCGCCTTCCAGCGCGCATCCGGGATGGGGGTGTCGATGGAGCCGAGGTAGGCGTCCACGGTCTGGCTCAGCGAGTCCTCGCTGGCAGCCATCCCCGCCGCGGGGAGGACGACCAGGAGGACGAGCAGGGTTCGGCGCATGGTGTCTCTCCGGGGCCTTCGGACGGCCCATTGGACACGAGAATTCAGGGCGACGCCACCGCCGGGTTGGCGCGCATCACCGCCGCCTCGTCGTGGCTGAGCAGGCCCCGTGAGGAGGAGGACACCTGCCAGAACATGAGGTAGTCGGCGCCGCCGCAGAGCTGGGTCCCCCGGAGGCAGCTCGCCAGGTCGACGAGCGTGGCCGGCCCGCTCGGCGCCGGCTGGTCGGCACAGTTGTCCCGGTCCGCCGGCGCGGCACAGGCCGAGCAAACGCAGGCCGGGGTGTCCACCAGCGGGTCGAAGGTGGTGCCCTGGAAATCGGTGAGGTGGTAGAGGCCGAGGAAGTGGCCGGTCTCGTGGGCGACGATGGTGGCCACCAGGTCCGATCCACACGAGAGCGGCGCGTAGGTGTTGCCGCAGCTCCCGGCGCCCGTCTCGAGGTCCGCCGCCGACACCACCGCTCCACCGGCGACGGTGCCGGGGAAGGTCGGCGGGCCGGGGATGGCGCCGTCGTAGCCCACCGTGGTGCCCCCGTTCTCGGCAGGATCGATGATCTCGTCGGTGAAGTAGAGGTTCATCGCCGTGGACCCCGGCGCCACCAGGGTGAGCAGCTGCCGGTAGTCGCTGCACGGGTCCTCCGCCCCGCCCACGTCGAGCGACGCGTAGCGCGTCTGCACCCAGGAGGGGACGTCGTAGAAGGTGATCGTCCCGACGCACACCCCGGCCGGCGCCAGCAGAGCGACGAGGCGGCTGGCCACCCGCTGCAGAGCGGCATTCCCGGGAGCAGCGGAGGCCGTCAGGCCGGACGTGGTGATGAGGTAGATGGCCAGGTCGAGGCGGCCCTGGTCGGGAATGGGGCCGGCACGCGTGACGACGGTCATCCGGTAGCGTCCGGGGGCGCTCGTGCCGGCGTCACAGCCGTCGACGAGCGGGCAGAGACGGGCCAGGTCGTCCACGAACAGCTTCCAGGTCCCGGCAGGAAGCCCCCCGTCGAGGGCCAGAGCCACGCCGGGAGTGGTGTTGGGAAAGACCAGCGCGCCGGCGTAGGCCGGGTTGAGGAAGATGCGCTGGTAGAGCGGGACCTCGGTCGGGTCGGACGGCGAGGTCCCGTTGACGATGAAGTTCTCGCGGAGGAAGTCGAAGAACGGGCCTCCGTCCGGGGCGAGCAGCGGGCTGGGGGTGGGGGCATTGGCCACCGCCTCGCCCTGGAAGTCGAGCACCGTCGCCGCGGACTCGGCCTGGCTGACGACGGCGAAGGCGGCCGTGCCCGCCGGGACGGTGAAGGGGACCTGGGTCCGGACGGGAAACGTGCCCAGCTCCTGGACGCTGGTTCCGGGCAGCGTGCTCTGGACCTGAGGCGTCTGGCATCCGGCCGGCGGTGAGGCCGGGCCGACGAGTCCCCCGGAGACCAGCCCGGGCGCCGGGCAGCTTCCCCCCGACAGAGAGGGCTGGGAGACCGGGACGCAGGCGTTCCCGGCAGTTCCGGCGACGCTGCACGAGAAGTTCAGCGGGCACTGGTCCGGGTCGTTGCACGGCAGAAGGCAGAAGTGCCCGGTCGACATCCCGATGCAGCTCATCCCGGTCGGGCAGTCGGCGGAGCTGGCGCAGGCGCTGCTGCAGACGCCGCCTGGAAAGTCGGCGTTCTCCAGGCAGGTCAGCCCGCCATCGCATGGCGAGGCGCACGCGGCGCGCCGGGTGGACTGGCTGCACCCGGCGAGGGCGGCGGCGAAGAGAAGGAGGACCGCGAGGCGACGACGTCCGGGACCGAGCACCGAGCGGGAGCATAGCCGGTCGCCTCGCACGGCCAGTGCCTGGACGGGGGCCCGGTCACGCCGCGGGGGCGGGCATCCGCTCCGGTCCCCACGCCTCTCCCGCCCTCCACGCCGTCTGTCCACTGGTTCCCCACCCCGCCTCCCGTGCGCTCCCCTTCTCCCACTCCATCCAGAACACGGCGCCCGCCGGCTCGGACGCCTCGTCGAGGCAGACCACCGAGGTGCTCCGTCCGTCCGGGTGTCGCAGCGCCGCCGCCAGCGACTCGTGCGAGTGGCCGCACCACAGCCACGCCGGCCGGAGCAAATCGACCAGCGAGCGGGTGATGGGGTTGCCCATCCACGGGCGCACCGGACGGCCGGCCACGCGCTGGAACAGGCCCCGTGGCCACTCGTGGACGAGCAGGAGATCGACTTCCCCCGCGCCGCGAAGGCGCTCCACCTCCGACATCCGGAAGTAGCCGGCCTGCTTCTGGGTGGCGGGCGTGGTCGGGGCACGGAGCGGCGTCTCGACGTGCCTCGGCGCGTAGATGCCGGACAGCCAGGCCAGCCGGAGCCCGTCGAACCGGCGCGTGCCGACCCGGCCGAGGTAGTGGAGGCCGGGTGCCACCTCGCCCCCCTCGGGCATCGCGTGCAGCGCGACGAAGTCCTCGTTGTTGCCGCCGATGAAGTGGAGCGGGCGGTGGAGCCGCGCTGCACCGCGGGCGTAGTCGGCGAACTCGGCCGGCATGGCGCGCTTGACCGCCTTGCGGGTGTGGTCGTCGGCCGTGGGGAAGGCCTCCACGTCGCCCACGGCCAGCACCAGATCCAGGGGCCGCCGGCGCGCCTCCTCCAGCTCGCGCAGCCAGTCCTGCACCCGGTGAAAGCGACCGTGGATGTCACCCACGCCGGCGATGAACAGGTCACCCTCCGCAGGGGGGCAGGGCTGCGGCCCCTCCCCGCCCCCTGTCTACCACCGGGCACCCGTTTGACGTGCCCGGCGCACGACGGACCTGTTATCCCCCAGGGGGGTCATGGCCGAGCCCGATTTCATCGCCATCCGCGGTGCGAGCGAGCACAACCTGAAGTCCATCTCGCTGGACGTCCCGAAGAAGAGGCTGGTCGTGTTCAGCGGGGTGAGCGGGTCGGGGAAGAGCTCGCTCGCCTTCGACACCCTCTACGCCGAGGGGCAGCGGCGCTACGTGGAGAGCCTCTCCGCCTACGCCCGGCAGTTCCTCGGCCAGATGGAGAAGCCCCGGTACGAGACCCTGCGCGGCCTGTCGCCCACCATCTCCATCGAGCAGAAGGCAGCCAGCAACAACCCGCGTTCCACGGTGGGCACGGTGACCGAGGTCCACGATTACCTCCGCGTGCTCTATGCCTCCATCGGCGTGCAGCACTGCTGGAAGTGCGGCCGCCGGGTCGGACGCCAGTCGGCGCAGGCCATCGTCGAGGAGGTGCTCAAGGCGCCGGCCGGTGCCCGGATCATGCTCCTCGCCCCCCTGGTCCAGAACCGGAAAGGGGAGCACCGCGAGGTGCTCGCCGAGGCGGCCAAGCGGGGCTTCGCGCGGGCGCGCATCGACGGAAAGATCCACCCGCTCGACCAGCCGATGGAGCTGGACAAGAAGGCCAAGCACACCGTCGAGGTGGTGGTCGACCGTCTGGTGCTCAAGCCCGAGGTCCGCGCCCGCCTCACCGATTCGGTGGAGACGGCGCTCCGCGAGGGCAAGGGAATCCTCCTCGTCACCGACGAGTCGGGGGGACAGGAGCGGGTGATGTCCGAGCTCAACGCCTGCCACGCCTGCGGGCTCTCCTTCCCCGAGCTCATCCCGGCCTCCTTCAGCTTCAACAGCCCGCTCGGGATGTGCCCGGATTGCAACGGGCTCGGCACCCGGCCGGAGATGGACCCCGACCTCATCGTTCCCGATGCGCGCCGGACCATCCGCGAGGGTGCGGTGGAGCCCTGGGCCACGGGCATGGTCCGGGGCGAGGGCTGGACGGCGGAGTTCGTCGAGCAGCTGGCGCGTGCCTTTCGCATCGACCTGGACACGCCCTGGGAGAAGCTGAGCAAGCGCGAGCGCGACGTGGTGCTGCACGGCTCGGCCGGCAAGCCCTTCAGCGTCCGCGGCTGGAAGATGGAGTGGGAGGGGATGCTCCTCAAGCTGATGAAGAGCTTCCGAACCACCCACAGCGAGGCGATGCGCAAGTACTACCAGAAGTTCTTCTCCCCCCGCCCCTGTTCCACCTGCCAGGGGGAGCGTCTCAAGCCCGAGGCGCGGGCGGTGCACGTGCACGGCGAGTCCATCGTCGGTCTCTCCCGGCGCACGGTGGCCGACGCCCGCGCCTTCCTGGCCGGGCTCAAGCTGTCCGCGCAGGAGGAGCCCGTGGCGCGCGAGCTGCTCCGGGAGATCCAGAGCCGGCTCGGCTTCCTGGTGGACGTGGGGCTCGGCTATCTCACCCTGGAGCGGAGCGCGACCACGCTCTCCGGAGGAGAGAGCCAGCGCATCCGCCTGGCCTCGCAGATGGGCTCGGAGCTGACCGGGGTGATCTACATCCTCGACGAGCCTTCCATCGGCCTGCACCAGCGGGACAACGGGAAGCTGCTCGGAACGCTGAAGCGCCTCCGCGACCTGGGCAACTCGGTCATCGTCGTCGAGCACGACGAGGAGACGATGCGCGAGGCCGACCACATCGTCGACTTCGGCCCGGGCGCCGGCGAGCTGGGCGGCCAGGTGGTGGCCCAGGGGACCCCGGCCGAGATCATGGCCTCGGCCGCGAGCCTGACCGGGGCCTACCTGAGCGGACGGGCGGCCATCGAGGTCCCGGCGCGGCGCCGGCCTCCCGGGCCGGGGAAGCTGATGGTGGAGGGAGCCCGGGCGAACAACCTCCAGGACCTGACCGTGGAGTTCCCGCTCGGCCTGCTCATCGCCGTGACGGGGGTGTCCGGAGCGGGCAAGTCCACCCTGGTGAACGAGGTGCTTTATCCGGCGCTGGCGCAGAAGCTGCACGGGTCGCGAGAGGTCCCCGGCCGCCACCGCGGCCTGAAGGGCGTGGACCAGGTCGACAAGGTGGTGGACATCGACCAGAAGCCCATCGGCCGGACGCCGCGCAGCAACCCGGCCACCTACACCAAGGTCTTCGACGCCATCCGGGACGTCTTCGCCCTGACCCAGGAAGCGCGGACCTACGGCTACGGTCCGGGCCGCTTCAGCTTCAACATCAAGGGGGGGCGCTGCGAGGCCTGCGAGGGGGACGGGGTGAAGCTGGTGGAGATGCACTTCCTGCCGGACGTCTACGTCACCTGCGAGGGGTGCGGCGGGAAGCGCTTCAACGACGCCACCCTCCGCGTCCGCTTCAAGGGCAAGAACATCGCCGAGGTCCTGGAGATGAGCGTGCGCGAGGCGAGGGAGCACTTCGGCGCGCACCGGGAGATCGCCCGCATCCTCGGCACGCTGGAGGACGTCGGCCTGGGCTACGTCCGGCTGGGGCAGAGCTCCCCCACGCTCTCCGGGGGCGAGGCCCAGCGCATCAAGCTCAGCCGCGAGCTGGCCCGGGTGGCCACCGGCCGCACCTTCTACATCCTCGACGAGCCGACCACCGGGCTGCACTTCGAGGACATCCGCAAGCTGCTGCGCGTGCTCGACCGCCTGGTGGAGGCCGGCAACACGGTGGTGGTCATCGAGCACAACCTGGACGTCATCAAGTGCGCCGACTGGGTCATCGACCTCGGGCCGGAGGGTGGAAACGGCGGCGGCCGCATCGTGGCCACCGGAACTCCGGAGGCGGTGGCCCAGACGGAGTCGAGCTTCACCGGCCAGTTCCTCCGCCGCCTGCGCGGGGCACCGGGGCCCGAACGCTCGCCCCGGTCGAGCGCGGCCACCGCCTGAGGGACCATGCTTCGCGCCGCCGTGTACGACATGGACGGGCTCCTCATCGACTCGGAGCCGTACTGGGTCCAGGCGGAGATGGAGGTCCTGGGAGGCGTCGGGGTGCCCCTCACGCCGGCCCTGGCGCGCGAGACCACCGGGATGCGCCTCGACGAGGCGGTGGGCCACTGGCACCGGCGCCATCCCTGGAAGGCGCCGAGCCAGGCTGAGGTGCTGGCCCGCCTCACCCGGACAGCGCACGAGCTCATCCTCGCCCATGCCGTGGCCAAGCCGGGTGTCCGGACCTCGCTCGCCTTCTTCGAGCGCCGCGGGGTCCGCCGGGCCCTCGCCTCCTCCTCGCCCCTGGTCCTCATCGACGCGGTGGTGGCGAAGCTGGGCCTCCGGGGGGCGTTCGAGCTCACCGTCTCCGCGGAGGGCGAGCCCTTCGGAAAGCCCCACCCGGCCGTCTACCTGACCTGCGCCACCCGGCTCGACCTCCCGCCCATGGCCTGCCTGGCCCTCGAGGACTCGGTGAACGGGCTGGTCGCCGCCCGAGCCGCGCGGATGAGGGTCATCGCCGTCCCCGACGCCGCCCAGCGGAGCGACCCCCGCTTCAGCCTGGCCGACGCGGTGCTCGGCTCTCTCTCCGAGCTGGACGACGGCGTCTGGCAGCGGGTGTCCGGGCCGCCTTCGGACGGCTAGGCCGCCGGCGCCGGCGTACCCGGCGGGGCCCGCCCCTCGGCTCCGTGCATCATCCGGTCGAGCCGCCGCGAGAGCGCGAGCAGGAGCAGGCCGGCGGCGGCGGTGAGCACGACGATCAGGCCGAAGGTCTCCGCATCGCCCAGCCGCTCGGCAGCGCCACCGAGCATGCCGGCCAGCTTGCTGGCCGCGGAGTTGGACAGGAACCAGACGCCCATCAGGGCGGAGGCGAAGCGCGTGGGGGCGAGCTTGGTGATCATCGACAGGCCGACCGGGGAGACGGCCAGCTCACCCCAGGTGTGGAGCAGGTAGGCGCTGACCACCCAGAGGAGCGAGGCCTTCCCGCCGCCGCCGCTCTCGCGGGCCGCACCCACCATGCACACGAAGCCGGCGGAGACGAGGAACAGGCCATAGGCCATCTTGGTGGGCGTGCGGGGCTCGTGTCCGGCGCCGCGCAGCCGCGTCCAGAGCACGGCGAAGGGGGGCGCGAAGGTGACGATGAACGCCGAGTTCACGAACTGGAACCAGGTGGTGGGAATCTCGAAGCCGAGCACCCGGCGGTTCACCTTGGTGTCGGTGTAGAGGTTCATCAGCCCCCCCGCCTGCTCGTAGGCCATCCAGAAGAAGATGACGAAGGTGACCAGGACGAAGATGACGATCACCCGGTCGCGCTCCTCGGCGCCGAGCCGTCCGAAGAAGACCAGGTAGACGAAGAACCCGAGCATCGTGCCGAGGATGGCGGCCACCATCACGTAGCTCCAGTCCACGCGGCCGGCGAGCGGGCCCCAGATGGCCAGCGCGGCGACGGCCGCGCCGGCGACGACGACCAGCCCTGCTCCGCGGAGAAAGGTCACCACCTCGGCGCGCGAGGGGGCATGCGCCAGCCGGCCCACCGTCGGCCCGAGCAGACGGCCCTTGAAACCGAGGAAGGTCAGCACTCCGAGCGCCATCCCCAGCCCGGCCGAGGCGAAGCCCAAGGACCAGTCCACCTTCTCGGCGATGGTGCCGCACACCGCCGGCCCGAGCAGCCCGCCGAGGTTGATGCCCATGTAGAAGATGGTGAAGGCGTTGTCCCGGCGCGCGTCCCCCGGGGCGTAGAGCTGCCCGACCATGGTCGAGATGTTGGCCTTGAAGAAGCCGTTGCCGATGACACACAGCGAGAGCCCGGCATAGAGCGCGGGAACGCCCTTCAGCGCGCAGATGAACTGACCGAGCATCATCACCGTGCCGCCCAGGGCCACCGACAGGCGCTGGCCGAGGAAGCGGTCGGCCACGTACCCGCCCAGCACCGGGGTCAGGAAGACCAGGCCGGTGTACGTTCCGTAGAGGCTGAGCGCCTCGGAACGCGACCACCCCAGCCCCCGCGTCCGGTCCACCAGGTAGAGGACGAGGAAGGCCCGCATCCCGTAGTACTGAAGGCGCTCCCACATCTCGGTGAAGAAGAGGAGGTAGAGCCCGCGGGGATGCCCCTGCTCGACCGGCGCGGCGGCGGCTGTGGCCATTCGAAGCGGCCAGTCGTAGCAGAAGCGCCGCCGGCGGAGCAGGCAAACGTCGGTGGGCGGCCCGGGAGGGTGGCCGGGCGCCTGGCGTGAGGCCCCGACGAGCGTTATTCAAACGAGGACAGGATTCCGCCCACCGATGGCCGTCGCGCTAGCCACCCTCGATCTGGAGCAGGAGATCCGCCGGCTCAGGAAAGAGCTGAACGCGGTCATCCTCTCCCACTACTACCAGGAGAGCGAGATCCAGGACGTGGCCGATTTCGTGGGGGACAGCCTGGCCCTCGCCCAGAGGGCGGCCAAGACCGACGCCGACACCATCGTCTTCTGCGGCGTCCACTTCATGGCCGAGACGGCCAAGATCCTCAGCCCCGGCAAGCTCGTCCTTCTTCCCGACCTCAAGGCCGGCTGCAGCCTCTCCGACCGGTGCCCGCCACCGGCCTTCCGCGCCTTCGTCGAGCGGCATCCGGGCGCCTTCGTCGTCACCTACGTCAACAGCTCGGCGGCAGTGAAGGCGATGAGCGACGTGATCTGCACCTCGTCCAACGCCGAGCGCATCGTGGCCCGCGCTCCCGCGGACCGTCCCGTCCTCTTCGCCCCCGACCAGCACCTCGGCCGCTGGGTGATGCAGCGCACCGGCCGGGAGATGGTGCTCTGGCCGGGCACCTGCATGGTCCACGAGATCTTCAGCGAGAAGCGCCTGGTCCAGCTCAAGACACAGCACCCGGACGCGCTGGTGGTCGCCCACCCGGAGTGCGAGGCGGCCGTGCTACGCCACGCCGACTACGTCGGAAGTACCCGCGGCATCCTCGAGCACGTGCTCAACAGCGACCGCAAGACGTTCATCGTCGCCACCGAGGTGGGCATCCTCCACCAGATGCAGAAGCACGCGCCGGGGAAGAGCTACATCCCGGCCCCGCCGGACAACGGATGCGCCTGCAACGAGTGTCCGCACATGAAGCTCAACACGCTGGAGAAGCTCTACCGGTGCATGCGTGACCGGACACCGGAGCTGACCATGCCCCCGGCCCTGCTCGAGGCCGCCCGGGCCCCGCTGGAGCGGATGCTGGCCTGGTCGTGATGCTTCCTTTTGCCTCCCGGGGCAAGTGCGGGTAATCCCTTCCCGGTCGTGGCCACCCGCTTCTTCTCCCTGCCGGCGCACCTGCTCGTCCCGCCGCCCCAGCTTCTCCCCGCCGATCGCATCTTCCAGCCGGAGCTCCCGGCAGTGGTCGGCGCGGTGGACCGGGCCATCACCGGCGCCGAGTTTCGCGACCAGCGCCTGCTGGACCGGCTCGAGCTCCTCCTCGCCGAGGCCCCACGGATGGGCGCCCCGGCCCCGGACGCCGGGCCCTCGGTGGTGGTGGCGCGGCCGCCGGCCGATCTCCCGGCGCTCCTGCGCACCGCGGACCAGCTCGAGGCCCTGGCCGCGGAGACCGAGCGCGAGCGGGCGGTGGTCTGGAAGTGCGACGAGTGCGGAACGCGCTATGCCGTGCCCCTGGCGCTGGCCCGGGACGTGAGCATCCGTTGCGAGCGCTGCGGCAAGCCGGTGCAGCTCATCCGCACCCGGTCGCTCGGCGAGCAGTCCCTCATCGACGCGCACCACAGCGCGGTGAACACCGCTCGTCGGGCGCTGGCCGCCTTCTTCCGCGAGTCGATGGCCCGCGGCTGGCCGGTGCTCGCCAGCCGCAACCGCTGACGCCCGTGGCCCTCTCCGCCCGCGGCGGCCGGGTCGCCTATGGCCTGGGCCTCGTTCTCGGCGTGGCCCCCCTCTGGTCCGCCCGGCAGCTTCCGATGGTGGACTTGCCGCAGCACCTGCTGCTCATCTCGGCGCTGCACCGCCTCGCCGACCCGACCACGCTCTACCCGAGCGTCTTTGCCCTCCGCGGCGAGCTCACCCCCTACGTCGGCTACTACCACCTCGTCTCGCTGCTGAACTGGCTCCTCCCCCTGGAGCTCGCCAACCGCGTCTTCTTGACCGCCGTCGTGGCCGGGCTGCCCCTGTCCCTGGCCTTCCTCCTGCGCTCGCTCGGCCGGCCGCGCTGGCCGAGCCTGCTCGCCCTCCCCTTCGCCTACGGGGACAGCTTCGGCTGGGGATTCGTGAACTACCTGGCCTCGATCCCGCTGGCGCTGCTCTCCTGCGCCTGCTTCCTGCGCGCGCTGGAGGACGAGCCCCGGCGCCGTCGCTGGGCGGCGGCCCACGCCGCCGTCCTCCTCGCCGTCCTCCTCATGCACGTCCAGGGCTTCCTCTTCCTCGCGCTCGGCCTCCCCTGGTTGCTCCTCACCACGCCGGTCCAGGGCGGATGGCGCGGGCGCGCTCCGGCTCTCCTCTCCACGCTCCCGGCGGCCCTGGTGTTCGGGGGCTGGGGCGCGGGCCGGCTCCTGGCGCCGGCGGAGGTGGTGGAGGGCGCTCCGTGGAAGGCCTGGGGGCCGCTGCTCTCGGCCCGCAACGTCGTCTTCAAGCCTCTCACCCAGAACGTGTCCGAGCTCCCGCAGGTGCTCGCCAACCAGCTCCGGGATGGGTCGGACCGCTGGGCGCTGGGCGCGGTGGTGCTTCTGGCGGCGGCGGCGACGGCCCTCTCGCTGGTCGGGGCGGCGGCCACCTCGCGCGAGAGCGGGCCCGCCCGGCTCCGGCTCCCCGGGCTGGCGCTCATCGCCCTCCTCCTCTACCTGTTCCTTCCCTTCGACATCCGGGGGGCGGTCTACTACCTGAACACGCGCTACGCTCACCTGGCCGCCGCGCTCGTCGTCGCCTCGGTGCCGCCGCTGGCGTCCAGGCTCCGTCCCGCCTTCCTCGCCCTGGGCGCCGCCGCCGCCCTTCTCCTCGCTCTTCCGCTGGTGCAAGGCTTCCGCTCCTTCGACGCCGAGGCGGCGCCGCTCCTGCGCTTCGCCGAGGTCACGCCGTTCCGTCCCCGGGTGATGGGGCTCGTCTGGACCTCGGCCTCGCGGGTGGTGAACCATCCGGTCTTCCTTCACGCCGCCGCCGTCCCGGCGCGTCTCCGGGGCGGAATCACCAACTTCAGCTTCGCCCTCACGCCCCATTCGCCGCTCCGGTACCGCGAGCAGCCCCCGCCTACCTTTCCCTCCGAGTGGCGCCCGGACGGCTTCCGCTGGGAGACGATGGGGCCGGCCTATTCCCATTTCCTGCTCCGCGGACCGCCGCCGGAACGTGTCTTCGGGCCTCGACTGGGGAGCGACCTCCACGTCGTCGCAAGGGCGGACGGGATGTGGTGGCTGGAGCGCGGCGCGGCCGGCCCGCCCTCTGTTATGAGCGGACAGCCATGAGCACCCAGTCGCTCGCCGAGATCCTCGCCGTCCTCGACGCCGCGGTCGCCTCGCGCGACGTGGCGCGGGTCGAGGCGCTCGCCGCGAGCCCGGACCGGGCGGTGGCCAAGGCCGCCCGGCGGGCGCTCTACCAGCTCCGCTCCGCCGGCGTGGCGGCGCGGGCCCCCGTCCCCGAGCCGCCCCCGCCGGCTCCCGAGCCCGACGCGCCCCTGTCCCTGCCCTCGCTTCGCTCACCTCCCGACGGCACCGGCGAGTTTCTCCTCATGGTCGCCCGCCCGGTGAAGGGCGGGCTGGCGGTGCACGAGGTGGTGGTCTCGGACGAGCTGGGGCTGCTCGCTCACGTCGAGCTGGAGACCAGCCGCGGCGCCTGGCGTCGCTCGCTGCGCGAGGCGCGGGGCAAGCCGGTGGAGGAGATCTCGCTCGAGGATGCGCGCGCCCTGCTCGCCGAGGGGGTTCGCTGCAACCTGGCCACCCGCACGCCCCTCCCGCAGGGCGCGGAGGCGATGCTGCGCCGCCTGGCCGTCGAGCCAGCCGCATCGCCCCCACCGCCGCTCCCGCCGCCCGAGGACGGAGATGCCGCGCTGGCGCTGGAGGCGGCCGACCTTCACCACGAGCCGGAGCTCAGGAGCTGGCTCCCGCCGGAGCCCGAGCTCAGGGTGCTCGCCGCCCGGGTGAACGAGGTCCAGGCCGGCGTGCTGGCGCTCTCGGAGCAGCAGCGGGCGGAGCAGCTCACCGAGCGGGTACGCGCCATGGCCGAGGCCTTCTTCACCGAGGAGCGCTCCCGCCTCTATGCGCGCCGCCTCTGGGTGACCGCGGACTTCTTCCAGCGCTCCGGCCGGACGCACGCCGCCCAGGTCGCGCGCGCCGAGGCGCGGCTTCTCTCCCACGGCAGGTCGGGCGTCTTCTCACGGTTCGCCGAGGCGCTCTACGGGAAGCTGGTGCAGCTCGCCCCGGCACCGGCAGCCGCGGGCACGGCGGCGACCCCACCCGTGGCCCCGGCCGGGGCGGTGAAGGCTCCGGCCGAACGCCGGACGCCGGGCGGGCTCATCCTCCCGTGAGCCAGGCCGGTGAAGGCCACCGGCGGGATGAAGCGCGAGCGAGAGGCCCAGACCCGAAGCCGCCCCAGGCGGGTGGGACCGCGACCGGGAGACGAGGATAGGGTTGGGAGCCCCGTGGCTCCACTGCACCCCTTCCTCCGGCACCTGAAGCCCACGCTGCACATCGCGCACCGGGGTGGCGCCGCCCTGGCCCCGGAGAACACGCGGGCGGCCTTCGACCTGGCCGTCGAGCGGTGGCACACCGACATGCTCGAGCTGGACGTGCACCTCACCCGCGACGGAGAGGTGGTGGTGTCGCATGACCCGACCGTCGACCGCTGCACCGAAGGCCAGGGGGTCATCGTCGAGATGACCCTGGCCGCAGTGCAGTCGCTCGACGCCGGTCACCGCTTCACGCCCGACGGCGGCTGCACCTTCCCCTTCCGGGGCCGGGGCGTCCGGATGCCGTCGCTGCGCGAGGTGCTCCGCGCCTACCCGGCGCTCCCGCTGAACGTGGAGCTGAAGCAGGGCACCCCGGGTGCCGCCGAGGCCTTCGTCGCTCTTCTCCGCTCCGAGCGCGCCGGCGACCGGGTCTGCCTGGGCAGCGAGCTCGACCCAGTCGCGCAGCGGCTGCTCGAGCTGGACCCGGAGGGCTGCCACTTCTACCCGCGCGACGCGCTCACCGAGGCGGTGGTGGCGCTCAAGTCCGGCCAGCCCTTCCCGGAGACCCCCTACGCCGTCCTGGACATGCCCTACCGCTTCGGCGACCTGCCCATCGTCGATGCCGAGCTCCTCGCCGGCGCCGCCCGGTCCGGGAAGTGGGTCAACGTCTGGACCGTCGACGCCGAGGACGAAATGCGCACCCTGGTCGCCCTCGGCGTGGGCGGCATCATGACCGACCGGCCGGACCTCCTCCGGCGGGTCCTCGGCTGACACCCCAAGGAAGCCCAATGCTCGAACCGAAACCAGCCTCGGCCAGCGAAGCGGTGATGACCCAGGTCATCCTTCCCTCGGACGCCAACTCGCTCCACACCGCCTTCGGCGGGCGGGTGATGGAGTGGATCGACATCTGCGGAGGCGTCGCCGCCGGCCGCCACTGCCGCCACCAGGTGGTCACCGCCTCGATGGACGACCTGCACTTCCACACGCCCATCGGGGTGGGCTGGGTGGTCACGCTCCGGGCCCGGGTGCTGGCCGCCTTTCGGACCTCGATGGAGGTGGGGGTCACCGTTCACGCCGAGAACATGTTCACCGGCGCCGAGCACCTCACCACCAGCGCGCTGCTCACCTTCGTGGCGCTCAACCGGGACGGCACCAAGGCCCCGGTGCCGCCGCTCAAGCTCGAGACCGACGAGGAGCGCCGAGCCTTCGCCGAGGCGCACGAACGGCGCAAGGCACGCCTGGAGCGGAAGAAGTCCGCCGCCACCTGGCAGGCGGCGATGACCGGAACCTGAGCGACCGCCTCGGAGGTCAGGTGGAGAACGACGTGCCGCAGCCGCAGGTCGACTTGGCGTTCGGGTTCTCGAACTTGAACCCGGCCGCGGTGGCGCCGACCACGTAGTCGACCACCG
>Ga0187777_10000128_pt1 | contig 56604 bp, 46 predicted proteins | sample 1015_Q2_SP5_10_M_FD_132416 | JGI IMG/M metagenome (GOLD analysis project Ga0187777, IMG submission 132416) | Tropical peat soil microbial communities from peatlands in Department of Meta, Colombia - 1015_Q2_SP5_10_MG | ecosystem: Environmental > Terrestrial > Soil > Wetlands > Peat | place... | reverse complement strand
GCCGTCCGCCCCCGGCCGCGTGGCGGGATAGACGGGCTGCACCGAAAACTTCTGCTGGACGATTTGCGTGGCGCGATCGACGTCCTTACAGCGAAATTCCACCTGTTGCACACCTTCCCCAAACTTCTGCAGATACTTCGCAATGGCGCCGCTGCCGGCTGGATCTTTAGAAGTCAGAACATCCATGGAGAGTCCGCCGGGCAAGTGAAGCTCAAATTCACATGCGTCCTGGTCGGGCGGAACTTCCGCTAGACGCGGCAGGCCGCAGGCTTCGCGAATTTTTTCGAAGCGCGCGGGAAAAACCGCGAGGCCCACGGTTATATAGGGGTTGCCGCCCTCGAGAAGAGAAAACAGTTCAGGATCATCCCACCAGGGAAAGACGGCGTCCCGCGCGAGTGCACGGCCGATATGGTGAATCTCGGTAGCGGACGCCATGCGAACTTCCGGATCGTGGGAACTCATGCCATCGATGGCGCGTTGCAATGTGTCGTTCATGGTTGTGCCCATGTCTGCCCGATATTGTGCCGCAAATTGATGCTACGCCTGGACTGCTCCAGCACCCTGCCGGGGTCCCGCCCACAAAGAGACGAGAGTGGCCAGCAACAGAATACCCCCAACGACAGCCAAGGAAACAAGGACGGAGATATGTAACCACGGTTCGGCCACCATTTTCACGCCAATGAACATGAGCACCAGCGCGAGGCCGTATCCAAGATAGCGCAAATACTGGAGCAAGTCCGCCAGGAGGAAATACAGGGCGCGAAGACCGAGGATGGCGAAAACGTTGGACGAGTACACGATAAAGGGGTCTCGAGTGATGCCGAAGATGGCGGGAATGGAGTCCACAGCGAAGGTGACATCGGTAATCTCGATGACGATCAAGACCAGAAAGAGAGGAGTGGCGAAGATCTGGCCGGAGTGACGGACAAAGAAGCTGGCGCCGTTGTATTCCTTAGTCACGCGCAGATGAGTACTGGCAAAGCGAAAGATGGGATTTCGCTCGTAGTGGACCTCTTTGCCGTGCTTCCAGAGCATGTGCACGCCGGTATAGACAAGGAAGACACCGAAGGCCGGAAGGATCCAGTGGAACCTTGAGATGAGCGCGGCGCCGGCAGCGATCATAAGGCCCCGCATCACGAGCGCGCCGAGGATTCCCCACTCCAGAACTCGGTGCTGGACATTCTCGTTCACCTGAAATGTGCGGAAGAGGACCAGAAAGACGAAGAGATTGTCGACGCTGAGAGCCTTCTCGATTACGTAGCCTGTGAAATATTCCAGTCCCCGCTGCGCGCCGTACCAATGCCAGATGAAAAAGCCAAAGGCCAGAGCAATAGCAATCCAAACCGCACTCCAGAACGCGGCTTCGCGGATTTTGATTTTATGAGGTCTGCGATGGAAAACGCCGAGGTCTAAAGCAAGTGCGAGAAGGACGAAAAGGTTGAAAGAGAGCCAGAGCAGGGGTGTGCCCATGACGGACAAGGATAACGTAAGTCGGGGTCAGGCCCAACGCGGGATGATTGGAAGAGGGAAAGAGGATTCCATCGCACAGGAACCGCGCGGTGGAGAAGGGGTCCGCACTGCAAGGACTTCCTTCGGAATGACAGTTCCTTTCTCGCTCGAGTGCGTATCGGGAGCGACGGAGGAATTAAGGGGAGGAGAGTTTTCGGTTGTCCGTGGCGTTGAGGTTGCTAAGGTCGACACGCGTCGCTTGGCCGGGCTGGATCGAAACAGGAACGTCCCAGGCGAGACGGCGATCACCGGAGGTGGCTTCATTGCCGAGGGTGCTGACCCAGTAGTTGCCGGCGGGAAGGCCGCTGATGAAACCGTGGCCATCGAGGTCGGTTTGGGTTTTCGCGGCGAGATATTTGACTTGAGCTGTGTCCGGCGCCTGCTGGGCGACTTTGCGGCGATGTTCTGCATGGAGGTTATCCCAGTTGGTTTTGGGATTGACGCCGGAGAGTTCCAGCTCGATGCCCTGAACCGTGTTGGGATTGGTTTCAATGAATTTTCGAGTGGCGGCAAGAAATTCCTGCTTCTGCTTTTGGTAGCGTTCGGGATTGGACTCCTTGTCCGATTCACGATACTTGGGCAAGGGAAAGCCCTTGGTGACGCCTCCGGAATTGGAACGCTCATACGCTGCAAAAAATTCCGGGACGTTCATGATGTCGTTGACGGTGAGGAGCTTGTCGACATCCGGCGAAGTGAGGTCGACAATGTCGTGCGCTTTGATCCAGGACTTCATTTCCGGTGAGCACTTCAGGTTTTCGATGAACTGATCTCGGGTGGGAAGAACGTCCGCACCTTCAACTTCCTTTACGACATCGGCATAGCTTTTCGTCAGCACGTAGAACGTGAATTGGCGAATCGGCTCCGGCTGCGCACCGGTGGGAGCCATGGTGGCGGTAAGGGCAAGAGAGCCCGTAGTTCCTTGCGAGACGAGCGAAGCGGAGAGACAAGAGAGGGCGATCAGCGCCAGAAAAAAACGCAGAGAATGTCGCATGTGGGTCATCGTAGCAGATTGGATTTGCGCGGCAGGGAGAAAGGGAAGCGGGTTGTCCAATTGGGACAGAGCACGTTTCACCGAAAATCCGTGCTTGGTTCTCACGTGGCGGCGGAAGCGGCTCAGTAAAGCTGGAAACGGGTTTCGATCGTGACCCAGGCGGGCACCGGACGCTTGCTGGCGTCTCGGCCGGGAGAAAATCGCCAACCACGAACGGTTTCTACGGTGCTCTCGTCCAGGCCCATGCCGAGCCCTTGGACGACGCGAATACGCATGGCGCGGCCATCGGCGCCGACGAGAACCTGAAGGACGAGCTTTCCCTGCAACTTCACTTTCCGGGCTTCACCGGTGTAAAGCGGCTCCGGGCAGTAGATGCAAGTGACCGGGGAAACGGCGTTGTTGTAAGGGCCGTGGTCATTACCGTCGCCCGCGCCGGTTCCGTTCCCATCCCCCATTATGTCACCGTCACCCTCTCCAAAACCGTGACCACGTCCACGACCGACAGAATCCGTGTCGGAGGTCATCCAGGGCAGGCCGAGATGCGTCACGGTGGCGACGCATGCGGGTGCATTAGGGTCAAAGACGGCCGGTGGGGCGGGGAGTGCTGGCTGGTCATTGTGGGTTAGTCGCGGTGAACCAGAGGCATGGAAGAGCCAGGCGCGAGATAGCCGCAGCGCGCTGGCGAGAGCCAAGAGGAAGAATGGGCATGGGTTCCTACGCGGCAGTGCGAGTCTGAAAGGTGAGAATTCAGAGCGCGAAGAGTGGTTGCCTATATGCGCAAAAAGGAACGGCCCGCCTTCATAGGCTCAGGACAGGCAGAAGGCGGCCCTATATAAAGACTGGATTGCTGGTTTAGTAGAGGCGGAAGTTGACTTCGAATGTGACGATGGTTGGAACAGGCTTGCCGGAGGCGCCGGTTGCCGCTTTGCAGCGCCAGGTCTTTAGAGTGTTAAGAGTATTCTCGTCGAGGCCGAGGCCGGGGCTCTTGATGAGCCTCATGTTGGAGAGGTGGCCGTCGAGATTGACAACTGCTTCGACCAGCACGATGCCGGAATATTTTGCCTTGCGGGCTTCTTCCGAATAAGGCGGATTCGGCATGTAGAAGCAACTCGGCATGCCCACGCCATTCACGCCTGCGTGGAATGCGCCTCCGCCTGTGCCGCCGCCTTCACCAGGACCAAGACCACCACCGCTACCACTGCCAATGCCGCCACCCTCGCCAGAACCGATACCGCCTCCACCGCCGGGGCCATTGGACATATTTACGACGGAAGCCATCGGATCGCCGAAATTAGAGAGATTGGGATTGGCTACTTTCAGGTCCGGAGGACCGAGAAGCGTCGGATCCATGGCCAGTTTTGGATTCGGGTTCTTAATGACCGCCGTTGGCGGCGTAAACTGGGTCATGCTAAAGCGAGGGGCCTTGCCCTTCGTGGCAGGCAAAGGTGAACGATCGCCTCCGCCTCCACCCCCGCCAGCCTTATTCGCACCCGCGGGCAGTTTGGCGATGTAAGGAGAGATATCCAGAGGCGTCATGTCCAGCTGCTTCTTTTCCGCCTTGATGGGCTTCGCCAAGCTGAAGATGAATGGAGTCACCAGAAGAATGACCACGCCTGCATGCACGGCAAAGGCGATCGCTTGGGTCCAGCCAAAATTCTCATCCTTGGACCAAATGTCCTTGACCTTGATCGGCTTGATGCCTGGAGGCAGGGGCGCCTGTTTTGGCGGATTGAAAAACTCCTTGATGCGAGTGCCGAAGCCGCCGAAATTTCCACCCCAATCGACTTCCAGGCGCTTATCGGTCACATGCTTCGGCGCGTTCGGAGAAGACAAAAAGAACTTCAGGTTCTCGGCGAGCCCAGAGCCGAACGAATTCTTGGTGAAGGGAACGTCGGCGCGCTCAACGACCTTCACTGGGCGTTCAAAGAGAAACTGCTTCAGATTCGACCAGAAATTGTCCGGAATGAGAATGTCCGGCGTGCCGAAATTCGGCAGCGCTTCCTTAGGCACGGGAACGATTTCTTCCGGGCCTTTGCGCTTAGGTTTGCTGATCTCATCGGGAAGGAGGTTAGTGAGCACCTTTGTCCCTCTGTTCAATAAGACGCGGATTTCCCGCCAAAAGTTCGCCTAGCCGTTATGATTCGCGCTGGCTGGGAAAGGTTGCGCGACCCCAACGGCTGACACAGCTTCACAATATATTGTAACATACGTGGTTACACTGCTTTGCGGAATTTCCCGCCGTACAATAGAGGCCTGCGACCTTGGCCCGGTCCCATCAGGGAGTGGCGGCGCAAGAAGGGATATTACAAAGCTATATCTATGGCCGAACCACTGGAACTAAAGAAAACCCTGAACCTGCCGAAAACGGATTTTCCGATGAAGGCGAACCTCCCGCAGAACGAGCCGAAGCAGCTCGCGGCGTGGCAGGAATCGAAATTGTACGAGCGCATTCTGCAGGCGCGCGAAGGAAAGCCGCTGTTTGTGCTGCATGACGGCCCGCCGTATCCCACGGGCACGATCCACCTCGGGACCGGGCTAAACAAGATCCTGAAAGACATGATTGTGAAGTCGAAGAGCATGGCCGGGCATTACTCGCCCTATGTGCCGGGATGGGATTGCCACGGGCTGCCTATCGAGACGCAGGTGGAGAAAGAGTTAGGCGGAAAAGGAAAAGTGCCACCGGCGGAGTTCCGCCAGCGCTGCCGTGATTACGCAACGCGCTATGTGGAGCAACATAAGAAAGACTTTCAACGGCTGGGTGTGTTCGGGCAGTTCAACGACCCCTACCTGACGATGAGCCATCAGTACGAGGCGACGATTGCGAGCGCGTTTCTTGATTTCATGGAGAAGGGCTACGTGTATCGCGGGCGCAAGCCGGTGTACTGGTGCATTTACGACAACACGGCGCTGGCGGAAGCGGAAGTGGAATATGAGGACCACACGAGCCCGTCGATCTGGGTGACCTTCAAAGTGGTGGGCGGCGGGACGGGAGAGGCCGAGAAGATTGGGGCCAACGTGTCCGCGGTTATCTGGACGACGACTCCGTGGACGATTCCGCACAATCGCGCGCTGGCATTTCATCCTGATTTCGAATACGTGGTGGTGCAAACGGAAAAAGGCAAGTTGCTGCTGGCGGCGGATCGCGTGGCGGCGTTGCAGGCCGATTGCGATCTAAAACAGGCCGAAGAGTTGGTCCGCTTGAAGGGTCTGGATTTTGAAGGAATGAAATTCCAGCACCCGTTTTTGCCAATTCAGGTTCCGGGCGTGCTGGCGGACTATGTGACGCTGGATCAAGGAAGCGGCATTGTGCACACGGCTCCGGGGCACGGAGCGGAAGACTTCGTGACCGGGCAAAAGTATGGGCTCGAAACCTACGCGCCGCTAGACGACCGCGGTGTGTATCTGGAAGGCTTGCCGGAATACAAGGGCAAGGACGTGTTCGCGGCGAATCCGATTGTGGTGAAACTGCTGGCGGACCGCGGAGCGCTGCTGGCGAATCACCCTTACAAGCATACCTACCCGCACTGCTGGCGCTGCCACAACCCCGTGATTTTCCGTGCGACCGAACAGTGGTTCATCAAGATGGACCAGGCGAAGAGGGGTGGCACGGAAACGTTCCGTCAGGAAGCGTTGGCGCAGATTCCCACGGTTAAGTGGCTGCCGGCATGGGGCCAGGACCGCATGTATGAAATGGTCGAGAAGCGGCCGGACTGGTGCGTTTCGCGGCAGCGCTTCTGGGGCACGCCGATCATCGTGTTTTATTGCGACGGGTGCGGGGCGCGGCTGGAAGATTTTACGGCGCTGCGAAACGTAGTGAAGTGGTTTGAAAAAGAGGGCGCGGACGCCTGGTACAAACACTCGCCGGAGGAATTGCTGCCCCCGGGGACGAAGTGCCATTGCGGTGGTACGAAGTGGCGCAAGGAAAACGACATTCTGGACGTGTGGTTCGATTCGGGCTCTTCGCATCTGGCCGTGCTTCATGGGAAGGAATGGCCTGCGGACGTGTATCTCGAGGGACCAGACCAGTATCGAGGATGGTTCCACAGTTCGTTGCTGATCGCCGTAGGCGTGAAGGATCACGCGCCGTATCGAGGCGTGGTGACGCACGGCTGGACTCTGGACGAACAGGGGCGGCCGATGTCGAAGTCGCTTGGAAACGTAGTGCTGCCTTCAGAGATTTGCGACAAATGGGGCGCGGATTTGCTGCGTTTGTGGGTGGCCTCGCAGGAATATCAGGCCGACGTAAAGATGAGCGAGCGGGTGATGACGCAGCTCAGCGAAGCATACAAGAAAATCCGCAACACGTTCCGCTTTGCGCTGGGCAACCTGAACGATTTCGACCCGGGCCGCGATGCGCTGCCAAACGCGCAGTTGGATGAGATGGATCAATGGATGCTGGAACGGACGGCGGACCTGGTGAAGAAGTGCCGGGAGTGGTACGCGTCTTACGAATTCCACCGGATTTATCACGCGATTCACGATTTTTGTGTGGTGGACCTGAGCGCTTTTTATTACGACGTGCTAAAGGACCGGCTGTACACCAAGGCGCCGAAAAATAAATCGCGCAGGTCCGGACAGACGGCCATTTGGAAGATCACCAGCGCGCTGTTACGGCTGACGGTGCCGATCCTGGTGTTTACGTCGGAAGAGATCTGGAAATATTTCCCAAAGACGGCGGGAGAGCCCGAAAGCGCCCACATGACACTGTTCCCCGAAGAAGCGGAATTGCGCACAGGCATTGCGCCGGGGAAGGTGGACACGTGGGAGCTGCTGGGACGGGTGCGAGGCGAAGTGCTGAAGGCGCTGGAAGCGGCTCGCAATGAGAAGAAGCTGATTAACTCTGGCCTTGAGGCCAAGGTACTGCTGAACGCGGACCTGGAGTTGAAGGCCAAGCTGAAGCATTACCTGGCGGTGTTGCCCAGCCTGTTCATCGTTTCGCAAGTGGAATTGATCAATGCGGGCTCGGGAGAGTTCAAGGCGGAAAGCGTGCCTAGCCTGGAAGTGACGGTGCAGCGCGCTGACGGGAAGAAATGCGACCGCTGCTGGAACTACTCGACCCATGTCGGGGAGAATCCCCGGTATCCGACGATTTGCGAGCGGTGCAGCGAAGCCATCGCGGAGATCGAGGCAAAGGGATGAGGGGACGTGGAGGAAGTAGAGGAAGTGAAGGAGGGAAAGGAAATAAAGGACATTCGGTGCTTCCATCGTTCTCTACCTCTATCTCGACGGTGGGCGGGCGCAGATTCTTCTGTTCCTTTACTTCCTTCACCTCATCAACTTCCGTAGCCTCTTTCTATTCATGATCATTCCATCCCGTTTGCGCTGGCTGTGGCTGACGCTGGGAGTAGTGTTTCTGGACCGGGCGTCGAAGGTGTGGATCGAGTCGCGGCCTTTGGAATATTTCCCCCACGTGGTGATTAAAAATTTCTTTGAGATTATTCATTCGAGCAATCCGGGGATTGCGTTCAGTTTCTTTGCGGATGGTTCGTCGACGGCAATGCGATACGTGCTGATTCTTGGGTCGGCGGTGATCATCGGAGTCATCGCGTGGTTGCTGGTAGGTAGCCGTCACCTGAATCCTCTGAGCGCTGCAGGCCTGGCGCTGCTGCTTGCGGGTGCCACCGGGAACGTCACGGACCGGATCGTGCACGGCGCAGTGACGGATTTTCTGCAAGTGTGGCTGCGTTTTCTCCCATGGCACATTTTCAATCCTTGGCCGACGTTCAACGTGGCCGATTCGGCGGTCACGATCGGTGCCATTCTGATCGTACTTGATGTATTATTCGGACAGCAGGCGGCCTCGAAATCCTAGCTGGAATATCGATTATCTAAAATTCGCTCCAGAGAGAAGGCAGAGCCATGGTTCCTCGAACCTTTGGAATTTCCCGGAGAGATTTTCTTGGTGGAATGGTCGGGGCGGCAGCCATTGGCACGCTGCCTGGCGTGGGGCGGGCGCTCGGCGCGTTTCCCGGCGTGCAAAACGTATTCGTGCCGTATCAGTTTCCGAAGGATTTCATCTGGGGCGTGGCGACGGCGTCGTACCAGATCGAAGGCGCTTGGAATGTCGACGGCAAGGGCGAATCGATCTGGGACCGTTTCTCCCATACCGTTGGAAAAGTGAAGGGAGGCGACACAGGTGACGTCGCGTGCGATTCCTACCATCGTTACAGGGAAGACGTTGAGATTGCCAAGAAGTTGAACGTGAAGAGCTACCGGTTTTCGATTTCGTGGCCGCGCATTCAAGCAAACGGTACGGGACAGCCGAATCCAAAAGGTCTGGACTATTACAAGCGGCTCACGGATGAACTGCACAAGGCGGACATCCGGCCACTGGCGACGCTGTACCACTGGGACCTTCCCCAGGCGCTACAGGATGGGGGTGGGTGGGCGAACCGCGACATGGTGGGGCGGTTCACGGACTATGTGCAGATCGTAACGAAGGCGCTGGGCGATGGCGTTTCGCACTGGTGCATCTTGAACGAGCCGTGGGTGTTTGTGTTTTTGGGTTATTCGCGTGGGACTCACGCGCCGGCTCTCAAGGATTTTAGCGCCGCGATGCGGGCAAGCCATGTGGTGAATTTGGCGCAGGGGCAAGCGTTCCGCGCGATCAAGGCGGTGAATCCGAAATTCCAGGTGGGCACAGCGTTCAGCATGCAAAACTGCGAGCCAGCCACATCTAGCACGGAAGATAAAGCGGCAGCCGACCGCGCGCATGCTATCGGGAACATCTGGTTTCTGAACCCGGCGCTCAAGGGCGAATATCCCAAAGCGTTTGCGGGAGGGAATCCGGACGAGATCATGAGCGTGAAGCCCGGCGATATGGAACTCTGCAAAGCGCCGCTGGATTTTATCGGGATCAATTATTACCAGCGCCAATTGATTGCGGCAATTCCGTATGGCCCGGGGGAAGCGGCTTTCGGCGCGGACGCGTTCGATGCCACACAAGGGCCGTTGACGGACCTCGCATGGGAAGTCTGGCCGGACAGCTTCTATGAAATGGTCATGCGAATTACGCGGGAGTACAACAAGCCAGTCATCGAGATTACGGAGAATGGGTGCTCGTATCTGGACGCGCCGGACGCGCACGGACGTGTTCCCGATCAAAGGCGCATCGATTTTACGCGCGGCTATCTCAGCGCACTGGGCAGGGCAATGAAGGATGGAGCCAACGTGCGAGGGTATTATCACTGGAGCATCCTGGACAACTTCGAATGGGCGGAGGGCTACGCTCAGCGATTTGGGTTGGTGTACGTGGATTTCCGCGATCAGCGGCGAATCATCAAGGATTCCGGATATTGGTACGGAAGGCTGGCATCGTCCGGCAATCTGAGCTGAGCAGGATTGCTCAAGAATAATGACGGTAGGTTGCTGTTAGAGCCAGCGCAACTTCCAAAGAGAATGGGCAGGTTCTGCTCGAGCTAACCGGCTGTGGTGGATGTGCGGCGAGATGACGCCCGCTGCGGTACACTCGCGTCGTGATGGAAAGTCTAGAATCGAAGTTTGCGGCGACTGTGGAAGAAGCGGGCACGCGGCTGGACCGCGTGGTGGCGGCCCATTTTCCCGAGCTTTCACGGACACGGGTGCAGGAGCTGATTGAAGAAGGGCTGGTTTTGCTGAACGGCAAGCCGGCCAAGGATTCGCACAAGGTGCACGCGAACGACGTAATCCGCGTCGTGCCCCAGGAAAGGCCGGCCCTGCGTGCGGAGGCCGAAGCGATTCCGCTGGATGTCCTGTATGAGGATGAGGACGTCATTGCCATCAACAAGCCCGCGGGGATGAATGTCCATGCCGGAGCTGGAAATTCGCATGGAACACTGGTGAACGCGCTGCTGGGACGCGGGCTGTCACTCTCTCAGCCGGAAGATCCCTTGCGTCCGGGAATTGTGCACCGGCTGGATAAGGAAACCTCCGGGATTGTGCTGGTGGCGAAGAACGATTTTGCACACGCCAGACTTTCCGAGGCGTTCCGGCAGCGTGCGATAAAGAAGATATATATAGCCCTGGTGCAGGGAAGCATGGAAGAGGACCGCGGGCGAATTGAGCTGGCGATCGCTCGCGATCCGAACCGGCGCACGCGCATGACGGCGAAGCGTGCGGCGCAGTTACCAAATGCACGGCCAGCACGCACGGATTGGCGGGTAGTTACGCGGATTGATTCGACGAGTCTGCTGGAGATTCAGCTGCACACGGGACGGACGCATCAGATTCGCGCGCACTTTTCCGCGCTGCGCCACCCGGTTGTGGGGGACACATTGTATGGCGCCTCGGGACAACTGCACATTGGCCGTGCCACGCTTCCTTCGCTGGGCCGCAATTTCCTGCATGCGGCGAAGATCGGCTTTGAGCAGCCTCACAGCGGGAAAGCGATCGAACTCACCGCACCAGTGCCAGCCGAATTGAGAGACTACCTGGCGAAGCTGGCCACCGCGGCAGGCGAGAGCTCATTGCGAATTGACGCTGCCCTGAAGGGCTTTTTATAATCAAGGAACATGCGAACAAGAACTCTCGCCCTGTTGTTTGTCCTCGTGTTGTGCGGGGTCATGCCTTTCTTCGCGCAGCAAACCCAGAACCCTCCCCCGGCCAAACCGCCGGAAAGCAAGCCTGCCGAAGAGCAGCAGGTCCAGAAGAGCCAAACAACGATTCCGATCACAGTCAACTTGGTGGATGTGTTGTTCACGGTGCTGGACCGAAGAAACAAACTGGTTGCGAACCTGGAGAAGGAAGACTTCAAGATTCTTGATGACAACATTCAGCAAGACATCCGCTACTTCAGCAAGCAGAGCGACCTGCCCCTCCGCATCGGGATGCTGATGGACACCTCGAACAGCATCCGGGACCGGCTGAAATTCGAACAGGATGCGGCGAACAATTTCCTGTTCAGCGTTTTGCGGCGAAACAAGGATGAGGCGTTCGTGATGACTTTCGACGACGAGCCTCAGCTCATACAGGGTTTTACCGGTGATACGGGACTGCTGCGCGACCACATTTTGCGGACACGCGCAGGCGGTGGCACAGCGGTTTACGACGCGATCTACTATGCGTGCACAAAGGAACTCAATCATCCGCCTCGGCCACCCGGCGATCAGCCGGACGTGGTCCGCCGCGTAATGATCCTGATCAGCGACGGGGACGACAATCTTTCCACCCATACACGTGCGGAAGCGATTGAGATGGCGCAGCGCACAAGCGTGGTCATTTATACGATCAGCACGAGCACGCAGTGGGTCACGCTCGACGATCCGAGCAAGGAAAGAACCGGCAACCGCAAGTATCACCTGACGGAAGGCGACAAAATCCTCCAGGACCTGGCGGACGAGACGGGCGGACGGGCGTTCTATCCCTACCACGTGGACGATCTCGATCAATCATTCCAGGATATTGGCGACGAGCTACGGAATCAGTACTCCATTGCCTACAATCCGACCAACCATGCGGTGGATGGGCGGTATCACAGGATCAAAATCGATGTGCCGGATCACAAAGGATACCAGGTGCGGGCCCGGCGCGGATACTACGCGAGAGTGAACGGGGATACGAGCGCGAAGCCCGCCGGCGCGGGGAATTAGACCGCGGTTTGGTTCTTAGCCAATAAATCAGAGACTTGGGATTCGATTGCACTGCAAAAGCGGCGGCAAGCCGCCGCACCTAAAAAAAGGCCGCAGGGTTCACAAAAGGCGCTCGTTTTGCGCTACAGGTTACTTGGAATCGTCATGGAGAACGACGGCATCAGACTCGGTTTCGCCCGACTCGATGGCGACCTGAGAACCGTCAGGTGAGAAACGGAACCGGAAGATCCTATCCTTCTTGAAATGGGTAAGCTGGCGGTGAGGCTTGCCGTCGAGCGGTTGCAGCCAGATATTGTCGACACCCTTCTCACGGACGAGGTACGCCACGGCCTTTCCTTCGGGCGTATAGACCAGTTCGTTGGGAAGGGCGCGCTGGTCCATATCCGCATAAGTCATCTGGTGAGTTTCGACGTTGTCGATGCGCAGCATTAGTTTGTGGTCGAGTTCGCGCAGTTCGAGCGAAACAATCTCCTTGCCATCCGGCGAAAGATCATAGGGACCAACGGAGTGTTTCACGACCGTTTCCGGCGAGCCGCCACCGCCTACGGGAATGCGCTTCACATAACGGTTGTCAGTATTATCCAAGTAATAGACCCAGTCGCCCGACTTCGGACACACAGGCATTTGTTCATTTTTTCCGGAGGTGAGCTGCATCATGTTGGTGCCGTTCACGTCGATGCGGCCCAGGTTGGCGGCAGCCATGGCGGTGGCGCCGAGCACGCGATAAACAAAGTAGCGCGCGTCACCGCAAATGGCGACCTGGTCCGCGGGCCGTTTGGTGTCGGTGCGCAGGGTGGCTTCCTCTCCGGTGGCGCTGATGGCCTTGAGATTCGACCCCTGAGGGACAACGAGCCGGCCATCCGGCATCCAATTCCAGCGCCCTACGGGCGTTTTGGATTTCAGCGGGATAGGATGCAACTGGTCCGGGTCGGACGCTGAGGCCAGGCTTAATTCAAAGACCAGTCTGCTCTGGAGAGCGACCAGGGTTTTCCCATCTTTGGAAAGTCCCAGCTTGCTGTAGTCGTTGGTATCAGCGGTCAACGAGCGATAGTTACCAGCCGGGTAGCTCACGTAGCCAATTTGTGTATTCATGTGCTCAGCGTCGAGCACGAGGGATGTGACAAGTAGGGCGGACCCGTCGGGCATCCAGACTGGGTCGTAGTAGTCGCGGTCCGGGGAGATGGCGACATCTCGGGTTTGGCCGGAAGCAGCATCCACGGCTAGGAAGCCGCCCAGATCGTCCTTGGTGGGCTGCACGATGGGAATCGCGATGGTCTTGCCGTCCGGCGACCATGCGGGAACGTAGCTATCGCTGAGCAACATACGATTGCGGAAGATGGGCTTGTCGAGGTTTCCGTCGCTTTTCGCCAGCCATAAATCCCAGTTGGGCGAATCGTGCAACTCGCGGAGAAAAACGAAACGCTGGCCATCGGGAGAGAAAGAGATCGGGCTGTCGACGTCTTCGATGATTGAGCGAGGCTCGCCGCCAAGGACGGAAGCGCTGTAAAGCTGGGATTCGGATTCGTTGGCCTCATCACGCCGGAGGAAATAGATGTAGTTGCCGTCGGGACTAAAGGAGAGCCCCTGATAGCGGGTGCGGGCGGGCGCCAGCACCTGCTTGTTCGTCATGGTCGGCAGATGGCGCAGCCAGAGAGACTGTTCGCCCTCCTCTTCGAGCGCTTGCAAGAGGTATTTGCCATCGGGAGAGATGGCCACCTGGGAGATGTGACCATTGTTGGAAACATTTTCGATGGAGAATTTTTCAAAAGGGGCGACCTTGGGCTTCTGCCCCATCTTCACGAATGTATAGACGCCGTAGACGGCCGCGACCGCCACGACCAAGAGGCCAAGAATAATCACGCCGGTGCCGATTTTGTTTTTCTGCGCCGCCTCGACTAGAACGCTGCTGCTTGTGGCTTGGGAAACACCCGGAGCGGAGGCAACGGCCGTGGTGCCGCTCGCTGCGGCGCGCACAGCTCCGCTTGGCGTACGGCTGGCTGCGATGGACGAATCGGAACTCGGGCGGCTGGGGTCCAATTCACGCTGCAAGCGCTTCAAGTCCGCGCGGACCTCGGCGGCGACCTGGTAGCGCAAGTCCTTATCCTTCTCAAGAAGCTTGTTCAGGATGCGCTCAAGTTCGGGTGGAACGCTGCTGTTCAGCTGTATGGGTGAAACCGGAGCGCTGTGAAGGATATTTCCAAAGATGACGGCGCTGGTCGACCCTGGAAAAGGGAGCGTGCCGGTCACGGCTTGATAGAGGACGGAGCCGAGGGAGAAGAGGTCGCTGCGGGCGTCAAGAGGCTCGCCGCGGGCTTGTTCCGGGGACATATACGCAATGGTGCCGACCGTTGTTCCGGGACTGGTGAGAAAGACGTCCCGCGTTCCGGCGATGGTCTCGCCCTCCATTGCGCCCTCGGGTTCGAGGAGCTTGGCGAGACCGAAATCGAGGATTTTGACCGTGCCGCGCTGTGTGAGGAAAAGATTGGCGGGCTTGATGTCCCGGTGGATGATGCCTTTTTTGTGAGCGGCATCGAGAGCGTCGGCAATTTCAATCCCGATGGCGACGGTGCGCGCTACGGGTAAAGGGCCGCGCGCGAGAACCTTCTCCAGAGATTCCCCTTCGAGGAGTTCCATGACGATGAAGGTTTGCCCTTCGTTTTCTTCGATGGCGTGAATGGTGCAGATTCCGGGATGGTTGAGGGCAGAAGCGGAACGTGCTTCGCGCAGGAACCGTTCCATTGCCTCCGCATCTTTGTTGCTGCTTTCCTGTAGAAATTTCAGGGCGACCCGGCGCCCGAGCTTTGTGTCTTCGGCCTCGTAAACGAGGCCCATGCCGCCGCTGCCGAGTTGGCGCAGGATACGGTAGTGACCGACAGTTTCGTTGATCATAGGGCGCGGTGTGAGGCTGAAAAAGTGCGCACAGCGATACTAGCCAAGGCGTTGCCTTGGGTCAATGTGGGGATTCTTGAGATGTTGAATTTCTACAATAGTGAGTGTGGCTGATCTGACGACTGAGAACGGAAAACTGTGAAACGCTCAGCCGCGGGGAGCGCGGGGGGCGTAATAGCCTTTGCGGGCGAGGACCTTGTAGTCCTTATTGTCCACATCCACGCGGATCTTCCGGAACTTGCCGTCGTTCGCACCATTCGTAGGATAGTAGCCTAGAGTGTACTGGCTACGGAGCTCTTCGGAAATCTGATCAAACGCTTCTTCGAGCTTCTTTTCGTTGTTGACGACGATCATGCGGCCGCCCGTTTCCTCGGCCAGTTTGTGAGCCACATCCGGGCGGCCACCACCAAAGCGGCGGTCGGCGACGAGAAGGATATGGATCACGGTGTCGGTCTTCTGAGCCGCTTCAATGGCGTCTTCCAATTTCACCTTGCTGCCTTCGTCCTCGGCGTCCGTAACAATGACAACGGCTTTGCGTCCCGCCTCGCCGTTCAGCTTGTCACCACAAGCCAGATAAATGGCATCGTAGAGCGCCGTTCCGGTCATGTTCTGGCCACCCACGGGGCCCGGGTTGCCGGCAATGTAGCCGCCTCCGGGAGTATTAATGCGAGCCTTGTTGATGGCGCGATCGAGGATGCTGCGGTCATCCGTGAAGTCCGCGAGAAGGTCGACGTCAGTGTCGAAGGAGATGATCATCGCTTCGTCGCCCTTGCGAAGGACGCGATGCAGGAAGCGCGCCCCGGCGTCCTGAATGGCGCCGAGCATGTACTGTTCGCTGCCGGAAGTGTCCAGAAGGAGGCCGAGGGTGATAGGGAGGTCCATCTCCTTGGTGAAGAAGGCGATCTGTTCCTCGTGGTTGTCTTCGAAAACCTTAAAGTTGTCCTGCTTCAAATCGGTGACGACACGCTTGTTCTTATCGCGGACTGTGGCGAAGAGGTTCACAAGTTTCACTTCCGACTTGATGACCGGCGGCTGACCCTGGGATTGCGATTGAGATTGGGTTTGTGGATGCCCCGGAAGGGCAGGCATGGCTAGAGCAAAGGCCGCGACAAAGGCGAGGCCCGGTATTCCTATTTTCTTGAACAAGCTCATCTTCACATTCCCGAATTTCACAGTTTCTGGGTATCCTTAAAGAAGTTCTGGCTCGGTCCGTCGATGTGACCGAGCCAAGACGATGCGCCCTGACCGTCTGGTTGGCTATACATTGGTACGATGCAACGAGCCGCCCAGGGGGATGCGTCGTACTACCAATGCTGCCGGAGTGTAAGTGTAACTGACCATTCTGGCCATGGAAAGTCTGGCCTCCTGACTATGAAAAGTCTACGAAAAATGATGCGACTGGCTCCGGTGGCAGCCTTCCTTTTTCTTCCGTGCGGAATGGGCACGCAGGGGCAGGACCCGCCAGCGCCCCCGCCGCCGGCTCCCGCTCCGCCGGGGCAAGAGAAAACGCCGCCCTCGCCGAGCCATAGTCAAACCACCATTACCACGACGACGGCGATCGTGGTCGTTCCGGTGACGGTAAAGGACCGCAACGGCAACCTGGTGGCGGACGTCAAGCGGGATGAGTTCCGCGTGTTCGAAGACGGGGTCGAGCAGGAAATCCGCCGCATGGAAACAGACACGATGCCGATTTCGATGGTCGTCCTGATCGACAACGACCTGAAGCAGAAAGACATGGAACAGGTGGAGCCCAGCCTCGTTTCGATTGTGGCCGGCCTGAGCGTCAATGACGAAGCCTTCGTTTGCCGCTTTGACCAGTTTTTCCACGAGGGGAAGGGATTCACGAAGAACCAAGACGTATTAATCACGGAACTGAAGCGCACGCAGCTCTCTTCGCGCACCTCCGCGCCTGCGCCCGGCGACCCGTTCAACGGGCCAACGATAAATAACATTCCTGCGCCGGGAGCGCCGGACACGACTGGGAATGCTTCTCTCCGCGCGATTAAGGGACAGCCCACAAAGGCGCTGGACGATGCTGTCTACGATGCGGCCATGCTGCTGAAGGACCGCGATAGCCGCAAGCGGCGCAAGGTCATCCTTTTGATTTCGGACGGCCAGAACGGACCTAAGTTTAATACGCATAAATACGACGAAGTTCGCGAGGAATTGCTGCGTCAGGGGATTGCCGTTTATTGCGTGGCGACAGGCAGTTCGTACTTCGACCGCAAGTTCAACCGGCTGGTCAGCTATTCGCGCGATACAGGCGGCGATATTTACTACGGGGCAAAGCAGGTCTCGTTCTCCGAGTTCTATTCGCGGATCACCGAAGAGGCCAGGAACCAGTACACCCTGATTTACTCGCCGCGGGGAGACAGCAAGATCGATTACCACACCATCGAGGTGCGCGTGAAACGACCCGACCTCACAGTGCTGGCACGCGAAGGGTATTACGGCGGGACGCTGGCTAACGCGCAGTAATCCGCAGAACCAGCAGAAAAAATATCGAAGAAATGCGGAATCCTCTTGGCACCCGCCATGCCGGTCCGTATACGGCTGTGACCACGCGGAGTTGCACGCAGTTGACGCTCCGCGTACGACGAACGTGAGGAGGAATAAGGTAAATGGCAAAGAAAGCGAAGAAGGCCCCGAAGAAGGCCCCCAAGAAAATGATGGAGAAGTAATCCGGCCCGCAACGAATTTGGAAAGTCAGGCGCTTCGATCCCGTCGAGGCGCCTTTTTTGTTTTTAGATGGACGGGCCGGAGAGTGATTCTTCGTGGGCAGGACAGATGAGGGAGTAGGCGCAACTGCGGCAGGCGAATCCCGGTTTCGCGGGGAAGTGTTTGGCGCGAATATCGGCGGCGGTTTCTTGGACGATTCTCTCGGCCTCACCGATTTGTTTGGCGTCGCGGGTGGTAACGACGGTGGAGTTGTCCTGCAGGTAGTGGAAGACCAGCCGGACCGGATTCCATTCGAAGATTTCCCTGGCGGCGAGGGCGTAGATGCTCAACTGCAGGTCCTTACGGGCATCCGCCTCCTTTTTCGGCTTGCCGGTCTTGTAGTCGACAATTTCAACGTCGCTGGGGCCGAGTCCGTTCACTTGGTCCATGCGGCCGGCAAGGATCACGTCGTTTTCGAGCGGCAACTCAAAGCCTTTTTCCTGCTCCAGAATGTTCGGAGGGCCGGCGAGCACGGAGGCGTGAAACGCCTTGAGTTGCTCGAGCCCGTCTTTCTTGTACTCCGCTTCCTGGTATTCGTCTTCGTAGCCTGCGCTGCTCCACTCCGTATCGTAAATGCGCTGGACTTCTTCGAAAGGAAGCATGGTCCCCTTCTTTAGTTGATCCAGGAAACGCTTGATGGTGGTATGCATCACGCTGCCAAAGCTGAGCGTGGCGTGCGGTCCTTCCTTGAGGGACCAGAGGTGGCTGAAGGCGTATTGCTGCGGACATTTCCGGAAATTCTGGATGGCCGAGCTACTGAGCTTGAGCGGCTCCGGCACGGAAGGGCGATAGGTTTCCGCCCACTTGGCAATGCGGGCAAAGATCTTTGGCGGAGCCTCGCCAGCGGGGAAGAGGTCCGCTTCGCTAGCTGACGGTGTTGGGGCCATATCCTCGCGCGGCTTCACCCTGGGCGCGGAGAGGGAGATGTCCCGCCGCTTCACAACCGGGTCCATGACAATGTCCTCGATGAACACGGGGACCTTGTTCTTCCTCTCGGTCGTGGTGGTGATGGTGAGGCGCTCCTGTGCACGCGTAAGCGCAACGTAGAAGAGACGACGTTCTTCCTGAATATGGAAATCGCCTTGGGGAAGCTCCTCCTGCATCAGGCGAACGGGGAATTCGAAGAGCGGGGCACGATTACGCGCGGGGAAGGCATTGGAGTTTACGCGAAGGAGAAAGACGTGGGAGAACTCGAGGCCCTTTGCGCCGTGCACGGTCATTAATTGCACGGCGTCGCCCGGCGCATCGTCATCAAGGCTGATCGTGCCGTTGGCTTGTTCGAAGTAGTCGAGATACTCCAGAAATTCGGGCAAACCGCGGGTTTCGCTCTTCGGCTCCCAATCCCGGGCAAATTGGGCCAGTTGATTGACGTATTTGCGGTCCCGGGCTCCAGCTCGTTGGGGCACTTCGAGCCACTCGGTGAGGTCACCAAGAATTTCGCGGGCCGTGCGGCGGCGAATGGTCTTGCGCTGCTCGGCAAGGAATTCCAGAAGCACCCGAGTGGCACCATGCGACGGATCAAAGGGGAGTTGGCCTTGCGGGGTTTGCAATTGGTCGTAAAGAGCGGTGCCGCGCTTTTTGGCGGTGCGCTCCGCAAACCGGACGAGGTCTTCGGCGGTGAGGTGCCAGGCAGGAGCGGAAAGGACGCGGGCGCAAGCGATGTCGTCGTAGGGAAAGGCAATCAGGCGGAGATAGGCGAGAACGTCGCGGACGAGAGGATGCTCGAGGATGGAGAGCATGCTGATCACAAAGGGGATTTTTCGCCGGGAAAGCTCCTCGACGAGCAGGTCGCGGTGGGTGTGCTGGCGATAGAGAACGGCGAAATCGTGCCAGTGGCGGCCGGCTTTGTGAAGACGTTCGAGCTCGTCCGCGACCCACGACGCTTCGGATTCAGGAGAGTCGAGTTCGACGATGCGGATTTTTTCGCCTTCGAGGCGATTGGGTTGCAACACCTTTTTCGGAAATTCGGGGCTGACCTCATTCATGCCGATGGCCTGGGTAGCCACACGGAGAATGTTCGGCGAGGAGCGATAGTTCTGCGTCAGGGCCACGCGGTAGGGATGGGAATCCTCGCCTTCCTTCCATTCCGTGAAACGCTGGAGAAACAGTTTGAAGCTGCCAAAAGAAGCGCCGCGGAAACGGTAAATAGCCTGATCGTTGTCGCCAACCACGACGATATTGCGGGATTCGTTAGCGAGGAGGCGGAGCAGCTCGAGCTGGGCGATGTTGGTGTCCTGGAATTCGTCGACGAGGATGTGTTTGTACCGCTCGCGGAGTTGGCGGAGGCGCTTTGCATCGGATTTGAGCAGCGCGACAGCTTCCGCGATGGAGCCGTTGATGGCGATGGCACGCTTGTCGCGCAGGATCTCTTCACTGGCTCGGTAAGCCTGGGCAATTTCTTGCTGAAGGGCGACGTGCTCGGCGCGTTCCTTGTACGTGTCGTCGTCCAGCAGCTCTTTTTCGGCTTGCAGTTCGGCGGCGAGCTGGTCGGCGAAGGCCTGATAGTCGGCGCTGGAGACGAGTTCATCCTGGCAGCGCGAGAAGAAGGCAATGAAGTCGCTGAGGAATTGGCCGGGCTCGGCGAGGCGGCGGTACTTTTCGAGCTTCAAGCGCGCGAGATTGCGGCGAAGCAGAATCCAGTGATCGACGGATTCCAGGGCCAGGCGATTCGGGTCAACCTCTTTCAGGATGGTTTCGCAGAAGGAATGAAAGGTGGAGAGGACGACGTCTTTGCCGCGTTCGCCGACGGCCTTCACTACCCGAGCCTTCATTTCACCGGCAGCCTTTTTGGTGAAGGTGAGGCCGAGGATGTTTTCGCCGAGAAGGGAGGAGTCCGATTCGAGGAGATGGCGGATGCGTTCGGTGATGACGCGGGTTTTACCCGTTCCGGCGCCGGCAATGACGAGAAGGGGTCCGTCGCCATGGGTGATGGCCCGGAGTTGGGCTTCATTCAGTTGGGGACCGAAAGCTTCGGGCTTGCCCAGGTCAAAAAGCGTTTTTTGCGTGGCTGGCATCCTCATTCTTGAGGATAAGGCAGATCCATTTAGTTTGACAGACAACGAATGTACAGCGTGTGGAAATACCATGAATAAAGATGCCCGCCGCAGACTCTTCGACTTCGCTCAGGGCGAGCGGCGGCCGCTACACAAGCTCGGCAATGCGAGCGTGCATACTCATCGCTGGGAGGCTTGGCCGGAGGCGACGCGCGCGTTGAACTCTGCGGACCTCTTGCGCGGGACGGTGACGGCGGCCCAATTGCCGGATTCCGCGGCGAAGTGCTTGGCCAGGTAGACGATTTGCCCGATGTGGTAAGAGTAGTGCCCGATCTGGCGATTGATGGCTTGGGTGACGGAGTGCGGCTCGGTGCGAATGGTTACTGAGCGCGATAAGTCGGTGTCTGTTAATGGGGTCAACGCATCGAAGAGATATTTCCAGCCTTGTTCCCACAGGGTGAGCAGTTCGGCGCGGGTTTTGGGCGGCTCTTCGAATTCGGCGTCGCGATTACGGTCGGGCTTTTCACCATCGCTCGTGAGGAAGTTCGTCCAGCGCGAGCGCATGTTACCGGCCAAATGCTTCACGATGGTGGCAATGGAGTTGGATTCGGTGTCGAGACAGAGGAAGAGGCCGTCGTCGGGACATTGTTCCAGAGCGCGCTCGGCCAGCTTCTTATATTGACGGAAGAGGGCGATGGAATCGGTCAAGTGGGAAGTGGTGAATTCGTGTGGCATTCCCGCATTGTCCGCTTCTGCCATTCGCGGCGCAAGATTGGTGTGACCAGAATGACGAACTAACGAGGGGCGCGCTTGTCCTGAAATCGTAGTACACTCGAGGCCCGTCTTTTCTGCCTCTACGAATTTCTTCCAGGAGATCCTTATGTCGATCGCACAAGCATTGCTTCCCGAGTTCGATTATGAGATGGCCACAACGCGCAAGATGCTGGAACGATTCCCGGACGACAAGGCGGAATGGCGGCCACACGAGACTTGCATGACGATGGGGCGCCTCGCCGGGCACGTAGCCGAACTTCCCGGCTGGATTATGCCCACCGTGACTCAGGACAAGCTGGAATTGGATCCTAGTTACACGCCATACGCGATTCATTCCCGCGAGGACGCGCTGAAGAAATTTGACGAAGCGATAAAAGCCTCGCGGGCCGCGCTTGCCGGGGCAACCGACGAAATGCTGATGAAACCGTGGAGCCTGATCGCCGGCGGGAAAACAGTGCTGACGCTGCCGAAGGTGGCGGTGTTGCGGTCCTTTGTCATGAATCACATGATTCATCATCGCGGGCAGTTGGCGGCGTTTTACCGTGTTGCGGGCATTCCGGTGCCCTCCATCTACGGGCCCAGCAAAGACGAACAGGTGTTCTAGATCGTCTATCAGGAATGCGGAATCCTCAGCGGCTGGAGCCCAGCCATCGCCGCTGAATTTGCGTGGGGGCTAAAGCCCCCTACCTCCTAGAGAAAAAGACCACACTCTTTGCCTTTCAAGACAAAGACGCTCTTCAGGAGCACTCGATTCGATAGTCTGCCGACGGCGCAGGCGGCGGTCCCAACGGCCTTGTATAATTTTGTTTTGGTTTCAGGAGGTGCTTCGTGGATTATGCCGTCATTCTATCTGGCGTTCGAACTCCCATTGGAAAATTTCAGGGTGGTCTGGCCAGCTTCAGCGCAACGGAACTCGGCGGCAAGGTGGTAGCCGAAGCGGTCCGGCGGGCCGGGCTGCAGGCGAAGCAGATTGATGAAGTGATTTTGGGAAACGTGGTACAGGCTGGACTCGGGCAGAATCCCGCGCGACAGGCGGCGTTGAAAGGCGGCTGCGATCCGCGCGTCGCTGCGATGACGATCAACAAAGTGTGCGGGTCCGGTTTGAAGGCAGTTGCGCTGGCGACCCAGGCGGTACAGTTGGGCGAAAGCGAAATTGTGGTTGCCGGCGGAATGGAGTCAATGTCGAACTGTCCATACCTGTTGCCGAATGCACGCACCGGCTATCGCATCGGTGACCAGAAAGTCGTGGACTCGATGATCTGTGACGGCCTGTGGGATGCATACGAGAATTTCCATATGGGCATGACTGGTGAACTAGTCGCGGAAAAATATGGAATCACGCGCGAGGAGCAGGACAAGTTCGCGCTGGAGAGTCACCAGAAGGCGGTTCGCGCGCGGAGGTCGTGCTTTTTCGAGTCGCAGATTTTGCCCATCGAAGTGCCCCAAAAAAAGGGCGAGCCTGTAGTGATCAAGTACGACGAATCACCACGCGAGGACACGACGCTGGAAGTGCTGGCGAAGCTGAAGCCGGCGTTCAAAAAAGATGGAACGGTTACCGCAGGAAATGCGCCGGGAACGAATGACGGCGCGGCGGCGCTGGTCGTGGCCAGCGAACGCGTGGCCGCGAACCTGGGTAAGCAGCCCATGGCGCGGATCGTGGCGCAGGCAGTAAGCGGCGTTGAGCCGAAGTGGGTCATGATGGCGCCTGTTGAAGCTGTGGAGAAGTTGCTGGCGAAGACAGGTTGGGACCGCGACAATGACGTGGATCTGGTGGAGCTGAACGAAGCGTTTTCCGTGGCCGCGATTGCGGTGACGCGGCAACTGAAGCTCAATCCGGAAAAAGTGAATGTGAATGGGGGCGCGGTCGCGCTGGGGCATCCGATTGGCGCGTCTGGAGCGCGCATCCTGGTGACCCTGCTTTACGAGTTGCAGCGTCGCAATCTGAAGCGTGGGATTGCGGCATTATGTCTGGGCGGTGGAAACGCGGTGGCTGTAGCCGTGGAGCGCATGTAGCAGGCGCTTGGAGAAGTGCCGGCAACTATTTTGGAGCGGCGTGGTGATCATACCTGATGGCTCGAGTTATTTTCCAAGCGCCGTCTTTGTATTGCCACAAATGAATGAACTGACCCTCTCCCACACCTTCCGTGTCTTCGTGACCGGGATGGTGGAAGCGATGAACCTCAACTTCGAGCGCACCATAGCCTTTCATTTAGTAGACGTGCAGGCTTCCGGGAACGAGTTCGCGTGTTACTCGCCCACAAATATTCTTCTTGACGCTTTCCGTCAGGGCCGCTCGGCCTAGCGTGAGCCCGCCATAATTGTGATAAAACTCCACGTCCTCCACGAAAAAAGAGGTGAACTTATCTAGATCGCAGTGGTTGTAGGAGTCAAAAAGCGCGGCATCGAGAGCGGCGACAGCCTTATCGAGTTCCGCCTGCGACTTGATGTCTTCGAGAGGAGGCACTGTCTGGGCGTTTACGGGCGCTACTTGTAAAGCAAGGAAAGCTAAGCAAAAGCCATTCCTAACTGAGCAAAGCGTCTCTTCATGGAGGAATCCCTTTCCAGAATTGGTGGAGCTGTGGAAAGGTACGAGCCCTTGGTGAGGAAAGTTCCCCCTGCCCCGCACTTTAGCGGATCGACTGAAGGTCGAATTCTGTCTTCCCATGTTGGTCGTCGAGAGTATCAATGCGAATCATCAGGGTCGAAGAATCGAATGTGTGGGGGTCGAACTCCAGCTTGACGATCTCTCCCACGTCGACCGCCGGAGTGTAGGGGTCGGTGGCAGGGAAAAAGGCGGAGCGGTCTTCTGACTTAGGGACAACCTCTTTGTCGTTCTGGATAATTGTCACCCTCACTGAGTTTGGCGGCGGCGCGTCCAGCATGTAGCAAATCTCGAGGGTCATGCGAAAGACCGCAGGCTTACCGTAGAAATCCTTCACCGCGTCCTGAGCGTTGCAATTCAGAGTCTGGCTGGAATGCTCGGCCACCTGGAGAAATGGTGTCTCAATGCGCACCCTGGTGATCAGGTTGTCGCTAACGCGAAGTTGTGGAATGGTGTGCGTGTACTGGGCGAGGAAGTCTTCACCCATCCCAGTTTGCCGCGTGCCCAGGAAATACGCCTCGCGAATCGCGCTGGACGTGAGAGGAAAATCGTAGCTCCATAGAGGAAAGGCAAGAAATAGAGCTAGGGCGATCGCGATTGCCTGACGTGGCGCTTTACCACAGGCTGAACGAAGATTGGACACGGTGCACCTCGCGGGATTCTCGCACGCATTGGTTTGCGAGGGTCCTGCTTGTGGGACGGAAAAGCGGGTGTAGGGGTTACGAAGTTGCGAGTGCCATGTGTTGTGACGCTACCACAGCGGCCTGTACGCGGCGCACTTGGGTGGGTGCGAAGGACATGCTGCTATAAAGACGGGTGAGGTGAGCATGGCGCACCGTGTTTGTCCGTGGTGGTTGGGGTACTTCCTGATTTCGCCGCTGCGCCGGATGCGGCAAGATCCCGCGCGCATCGTGGCCCCTTATATTCGCGAAGGGCAAACTGTACTTGAGCCAGGTCCCGGCATGGGCTTTTTCACTTTGGAATTGGCGCGGCTCGTTGGGGTCAGCGGGCGCGTGGTTGCCATCGATATTCAGCCGAAGATGCTGGAACGCTTAAAGCGGCGTGCCGCAAAAGTGGGATTGGCCGAGCGCATAGACGCGCGCCTGGCGCCTGCGGATTCCTTGGGGCTCGGGGGTTTGGCTGGTCGCATTGACTTCACGCTGGCCTTCGCCATGGTCCATGAACTGCCTGACGCGGGGCGATTTTTTCGGGAGATTGCCGGCGCGGCCAAACCGGAATCCTTGCCGCTCGTTGCCGAACCAAAGGGCCACGTGAAAGAACCGGAATTCGAGACGGAATTGCGGCTGGCCAAAGAAGCGGGGTTTGAGCTGGTCGATCAACCGGCAATCAAGGGAAGTTACACGGCGGTTTTCAAGAAGCGTTGATGTCGGCTGGACGCTGCCGTTACGCATTATTTAAGTTAGCGAAGGGGCAGCTGGACCGGGTCCGGCAACCGGCTTGGGGGCGTGGTGCAGCTCCGTGGCGCAGTAGGGGCAGAACTTGTCCCCGTCGTCGACTTCGCGTTGGCATTGCGGGCACGCAGGATGCAGGTTGTATTTGCAGTTGGGGCAGAAATTGAACCGCGCATTCACGGTGGCTGCGCACTGGGGGCAGGTGTAAGGCAGCGGCTCACGGACGAGCAGATAAATGATCAGTCCGATGAGGAAGTAGCCTGCCGACAGGATGAGGACCAGCAAGGTCCAGAGCGCGGGATGCATGCCGCGACGCTTCGCGTCGCGATAGACGTAGCCGAGCATGAAGAGCAAGATCGAAAAGCCGACTGCAACAGCGGTGATGACCGCGGCCAGGCCCAGGAAGGAAAGTCCGGGATTGTTGCGAAGGCTCTCATCGCCCGGAAAGATGTCGCCACCGGTACGAAAGCCATGAAGATTGACGGCGATACCGATAACCAGGGCCACGATGTAGAGCAGGATGCACATCCAGACAAGCCACTTGGGGATGATGCGGAGCTCATCGCGGAACCGGCTGCGCTCGCGCTTGCGGCGGAACCGGATCAGGCGAAGGCGTTCATTGAATGCGTCAGACATAGTTTCCTTTCGTAATACAAACAACCCAAGTCCATTCACCAGCAGCGGCCCGCCTCAGGCATCAGCCCTCTCATAGGCCTCGATTCCAGGAACGGGCGCCGTTGCTGGCGGCGCGCTGGTGGATGACGACGGTGACGGCGATCAGAGCCGGGACGGTCCACCAGAGCACAAAACCCAGTTCCAGAAGCGGCTTCGGCAAGTCCAGCCGCGCCCCAGCCCAGGCGAACAGGCGCCAGACAAATGGCGCGCTGAACACGCCGAGTAGCCAACTGGCAGCTGTGACGATCCAGAGCAGCACGTTGCTACTCGAAGTTTCCGCCGATTCTTGAGCGCGCAAGCGAACGCGCATTTGCGCGCGGGCGGCAAGATCGCGCGGGACGGCGACAGGCACGTTGCGAAAAGCACGGAGCAGTTCTTGCGTGCGTGCAGTTTCCGTCGAGCAGGCGGCGCACTCGCGCAGGTGTGCATCGAGCCAGGCTTGCTCTTCTCGGCCAAGCCCTTCCACAAGCGACTGGTGGAAGAGTTGCCGCGCGCGGGCGTGGAGGTTTTGGGTCATGCGGCACCTTCCGGCAAAGCCGATTTCAGAGCTTCGAGTCCGCGATAGAGACGCGACTTTACGGTCGAAAGTGGCGTGGAGAGGACCGTGGCGATTTCTTCGAGGCCGAGCTCTTCGTGGAAACGCAGAAGAAGCACTTCGCGATAGTACGAGGGAATCTTCAAGAGCGAAAGCTGGACGGCTTGCTGGTTTTCCCGCGTGACGAGAAGCTGCAGCGCCGATGCGGCGCGATCATCGGGCGGCTCGAAGGGCTGGCTGGATTCCGGGTCTGCCAGTTGTTCCAGGCTGGCAAGTTTCTTGCGTCGAGAGACGTCGATGACCAGATGGCGCGCAATGGCGAAGAGCCAGGATTCGAATTTGGATTTCGCGTTGTATTGGCTGCCGCGCTCGAGCACGCGAATCCAGGTTTCTTGGAAGAGGTCCTCCGCAAGAGCTGGATCGCCCGTAAGGAAAAGCAGGTAACGATAGAGGCGCTGCTGGTATTGCTCGATAAGGCGATCGAGAAGGTCAGGATCGCGGCGGCGAAGGCCATCGGCCAGGGTTTGGCGTTCGTCAGTCATGAGGCCGGTGAAGAGTACCGGTGACCTTGGAACCGTAAGAGTGAATGCCTGTGTGCTCATACTAACGTGGATACGGATGAGGTGGGGAAAAAGACGCAAGAAATAGGGACAGGCAAGGAGGTAGGGAAGTAAGGAACAAGCTTTGCGTGTTCAATGGTTTACCTTGTATCGAGTCTCTCTGCTCTTGAGGTCGAAAAGGGATTCCGCCAGTAAAGAACGCCTCTGGAATCATACAAACTAGAGTTGTCAAGCTACTTTTCAGGCAGAATGGTCGCGCGTATAACCTAGCGAAATGGTTCTATAGTATCCACAACGTCATCGGGGCAGCGAAACAACCGTGTTGGCCTCGGGCCAGGAGGCGTAGATGATCGAATACGTGAAGAGGATTTATGCGCGGCAAATGGGCCCGGCCGTTTTGGGGTTCGTGTTGGCGGCGGCGCCGTTGCTGGGGCAGGGCCTAGAGTATCCCCAAACGCGCAAGGTCGATCAGGTGGATGAATATCACGGAACGAAGGTGGTGGACCCGTACCGATGGCTCGAGGACGACAATTCGCCGGAGACGGCCAAGTGGGTCGCGGCGGAGAACAAAGTCACGTTCGCGTATCTCGACAAGATTCCCTACCGCGCACAAGTAAAGCAACGGCTCGAGCAACTCTTCAACTACCCAAAGTACACGGCGCCGTTCCGGAAAGGCGAATTGCTTTTCTACACAAAGAATGACGGGCTGCAGAATCAGAACGTCGTGTACGTGCAGAAGGGATTGGACGGCGCCCCGGAAGTTCTGATCGACCCAAACAAATTTTCGCCTGATGGGACGACGCGATTGGGATCGTTTGAGGTTTCGCGCGACGGGCGCTATGCGGTATACGGAATGCAAGTTGGCGGTTCGGACTGGCGGGAATTGCACGTCCTGGATGTGGCAACGAAGAAGGATCTCTCCGATGACGTGAAATGGATCAAGTTCTCGAATGGGGCGTGGGCAGGCAACGGTTTTTTCTATAGCCGCTTCGACGAGCCGGAAAAAGGCCACGAACTCTCTTCCAAGAATGAGTATCAGAAGGTGTTCTACCACACCCTGGGCAAACTGCAATCCGAGGACGAACTGGTTTACGAAGACAAGGCCAACCCGCTGCGGGGCCACGATGTGAGCACAACTAACGACGAGAGATTCGTAATTCTCTCGATTGATGAATCGTCCAAAGGGAAGCGCGGCAACGCCCTCTACTTCCGGGACCTTTCGAAAAAGGAGAAGAATTTCACACCGATTGTCAGTGAAATTACCGATGACAGCTACGTCGTGGTTGATGATCTGGAAAGCAAGTTCCTGATATTCACCAACCACGGTGCACCCAATGGAAAGGTGGTGCTCTACGACCCGGCGAACCCGCAGTCACCCTGGAAGGACGTCCTGCCGGAAAAACCCGAAGCGCTGGATAGCGTGGAATCGCTTGGCGGAAAGCTCATCGCGACCTATCTGAAAGATGTGGCGAGCCGTGTGTATGTGTACAGCTTCGCGGGAGAGCCCGAGAACGAAATCGCTCTGCCCGGAGCGGGGGCCACAACTGGCTTTAAAGGGAATCGCAGCGATACAACAGCATTTTTTCTTTACTCCTCCCTGAACTATCCGATCACTGTGTTCCGGTACGACCTGCCGACGAAGAAAACCAGCGTATTCAAGGCGCCGGAAATTCCGAACTTCCGGCCAGAAGATTATGAGACCAAGGAAGTGTTTTACACCTCCAAGGATGGCACGCGCATTCCAATGTTCCTGGTCTACAAGAAAGGGCTGAGGTTGGACGGCACGAATCCGACGCTGCTCTATGGCTACGGAGGATTCAACGTCACGTTGCAGCCGACTTTCAGCTCGCTGCGGTTGGCGCTGCTCGAGCAGGGCTTTGTTTACGCCTCGGCGAACCTGCGAGGCGGCGGGGAATATGGCGAGAGGTGGCACGAAGCGGGAATCAAGGAGAGAAAGCAGAACGTGTTTGACGACTTCATCGCGGCAGCAGAGTGGCTTATCGCGAACAAATACACTTCACCGCAGCACCTGGCAATCAACGGCGGCTCAAACGGCGGGCTGCTTATAGGCGCGGTAATGAACCAACGCCCCGATCTGTTCCGCGTGGCGGTGCCACAGGTGGGCGTAATGGACATGCTGCGATACAACAAGTTCACCATCGGATACGGCTGGGCGCCTGATTATGGGACGAGCGACAATGCCAGCGAATTCAAGGCCCTTTATTCGTATTCGCCTTTGCACAACATCAAAGCGGGTGCGACGTACCCAGCGACGCTCATCACCACCGCTGACCACGATGACCGTGTCGTGCCGGCGCACTCGTTCAAATACGCGGCCACCTTGCAAGCAGAGGCAAGCCGCACGAATCCGGTGCTGATTCGAGTCGATACAATGTCGGCACACGGCGCCAGTAACACGGCAAAGGCAATTGCGCTGACGGCGGATATCTACTCCTTCATTTTTTGGAACCTGGAATTGACGCCGAAGTATTAGGCGAGACTGAGGCCGCACCAAAGGCGATGGAACATGTTCTGTCCAAGGTGTAAAACGGAGTATCGGCTGGGATTCACCCATTGCGTGGATTGCGATGTGGACCTTGTGCACGAACTGCCCAAGAATGCGATCGAAATGCGCCAACTCAGCGAAGACGGCGAGTACAGGGTAGCCGGAGGGCCGGGGGATCCGAATGAGGATCCGTTCTGCTCGTTCTGGAAGGGCGAGGACGCGCGCGTCCATGCCGAGTTGTGCGAGGTGCTTGAGGAAGCCGGGATTCCGCACAACACCGTGTTCCGGCGAGATCACCTGTTCAATTTGAGGAACTATCCCGCGTTCGAAGTGGGCGTGCCGTTTTCCTTGTATCAGCGAGCGGAAGACGCGGTGAAGGAAGCATATGGCACCGAGGATGTGGCAGACGTCGGCGCGCAGGAAGTGCGATTACTGCCAGATAGGCCTCCTCAAACGGCTCGCAAACTCCCCGAGGCGTTGACACCTTCGGAAGACGAGAACATTCCCGGGCCGCCGAACGCAGGCGAAGGGACGGATTGGTTTGCGGAGGACGCGACGGTGAAAGTGTGGTCCACGGAGGCGGGCGAACCTGGCGATTTTCTGGTGGCGGCTCTACATGAAAATGAGATTCGTTGTCGGCTGGAGAAAAAGGGCAGAAGGGTGGATTTGTACGTTCTGCCCGAGGATGAGAGCCGCGCGCGAGAGATTGTGCGGGAAGTGGTGGAGGGCGCGCCTCCGGAGTGAAATCGACGGGTTTTGCTTGACTTCGGTGATGGGCGGCGCTTTCATGCTGAGGCTCCTCCTTCCTCTACCGGGAGGCTCCCGTGAAAAAAGCGGCGGTGGGATTTCGTGTGCACTCGGGTTGGAGCGCTCTAGTGGCAGTGTGTTTGGAGAGGGGGGCGCCCGTCGTGCTGCATCGCGACCGGCCGCACCTGGTCGAGGAGTTCACGTTCCGGTTGCGGCAGCCGTATCACACGGCGAAGAGAATGCCTCTGGCCGAAGCGCGCAAGTTCGTTTCGGAGGCACAGGAAACGGCCAGGGAATTGGGGCATCGTGCGATTTACAAGCTGCAAGTGGAGTCCGGGGACCGCGGATACAAGTTGTGTGCTGGCGCGGTGCTGCTGGCCTCGGGGAAACCGCTGCCGGAACTCGAGAAGATATTGGCGTCGCACGCGATGATTCACACCGCGGATGGAGAATTGTTCCGGGAAGCTCTGACGCGTGCGTGCATCCGCTGTGGACTGCAAGTGGTGAGCGTGAAGGAACGAGAACTGCTTGCAGAGGCAGCGGATTCGTTTGGCCTCTCCGAGGCAGTCGTATTGAAGCGGGTCACGGACCTCGGAAAGCCGCTGGGTGCGCCGTGGTCGCAGGATGAAAAGTACGCAGCGCTGGCGGCGTGGCTGTCGTTGGCGAATAAAGATGGCTGCGGCGGCATGAGAAAAACGAGGCTGGCTTGACCCGATCGGCTGTGCGCAGGCATGCTCTCCTTCAGGCGGAGCGGCCCGTTTCCCTTACAGGGCAGGCGGAAAGTGAAGAAAGCTGGCATGAAAGCCAGCGCTACAGGGAAGCAAAAAAAAAGGTAAAAACTGGGGAGGTCTGGCGTGACGATCGACTCGATCAAGACGGTGGCCGTGCTGGGCGCGGGGACGATGGGAAATGGCATCGCGCATGTGTTTGCGCGCGCGGGATATGACGTGATTCTGCGTGACGTCGAAGAAAGCTTTCTACAGCGAGGTATGGAGACAATAGGAAAGAATCTGGACCGCGAGATCAGGAAAGGGAAGCTGACCGAAGCAGAGAAGCCGTCGGTCCTGGCGCGGCTAAAACCGATGACGGACATGAGCGCGATTGCGGCGGCGGATTTTGCGGTAGAGGCGGTGCCAGAGAAACTGGAGATCAAGCGCGCTGTGCTGACGGAGGCGGATCGCCTGCTGCGGCCGGGCGTAATTCTGACGAGCAACACCTCGTCGATTTCAATGACCACGCTGGCGGCGATGACCAAACGGCCGGAGCGTTTTGTGGGCATGCACTTCATGAATCCAGTCCCGATGATGGTGCTGGTGGAAGTGATCCGCGCGTTACAAACGGGCGACGAGGCTTTCGCTACGACGATGGAATTGGCGAAAAAGCTGGGGAAGACGCCGGTGGCGGTGAACGATGCGCCGGGGTTTGTGTCGAATCGGGTGCTGATGCCGCTGATTAATGAAGCGGCGTATGCGGTGATGGAAGGCGTGGCGACGCCAGAAGCGGTCGATGCGGTGATGAAGCTGGGCATGAATCACCCCATGGGGCCGCTGGAGCTGGCAGATTTTATCGGGCTGGACGTCTGCGTGGATATCATGCACGTGCTGCTTGAGGGATTGGGCGACCCGAAATATCGCGCGTGCCCGCTATTGAAGAAATATGTGGCCGCCGGTTGGCTGGGGCGGAAGAGCGGAAGAGGGTTTTACTCCTACGAAAAATAGATAGATCCTTGTCCAAAATGAAGATGCCCGCATGCAAGAAGCGCTTGCGCCCCTGCGCAAGCTTCAGCGCATGATCTCGACGAGAAGCACCCAGATGTTAAGGGTGGAAAAGATGAAGATGGCAAGGACGCCGAAGGCGGCGCAGTAGTAGCCGGAGCTGTGGCCCGCTAGGAGCAGGATGGCTCCCACGAGAAACGGAAGCAACTGAACTTCACCCAGCACCGATTCCAGCATGGATTCAAAGCGTGGCCGGCCCAGTTGCGCATGAGCGCGGATGGCGTGGCGATTCGACTTGATCTCCAGGAACCAGGTGGCCAGCGTAAACACCGCAAGTTCCGCCCCCAAGGATGGGCAGCGGTTGCGGAATCAACGCGGCCATGCTGTACACCAGAATCAGGACGAGGCGAGCCACGGTGGCCGCAGACCGCGCCGGCAGATGCGGAAACTCGAGGATGCGCGTGAGATTCACGGAGATGGCGACGATTGCCAAACCCGCGAGGGCTGCGGAAGAGCCAGCCGCGGCAATGAAGAAATTGGTCCACATGGGAGGAGTAGTATAAGACTGATGCCGGAGCGGGCGGGCGGAACAATGAAAAGCTTGCTCTCAATGAAACGATGAGAAAGCTCACAAAGATTATATTGATTGCGACTGGCTCGCGCGTGGTTGTAGGCGTGGGGCTTTCGTATCCCTACAAATGGGGCGAGGTTCCGAAGTGGAGGTTGCAGATTGTCGATAGTCACGGGAGACCGGTGTCTACGGCTGTAGCTAACCATGAATGGCTGGACCCTATCGACGAAGGAGTTACATTTGCTGACGCCAGGCAGGCAGATTCCATGGGGTTTGTTGAATTTCCTCAACGGCTACTGCACAACCGGCTTATCTTTGAGTTTCCCAGCGACGCGCCGAGCGCTCACATCTTTGTTTGTGTGGGAGACGAATATGGGGATGTGTTCTTCGACAAAGAGCATCCCGGGCTGCCCAGGGTGATGATATTGAGGAAAGGGTCGTGCCCGTACGGGTAGCCGCAAAGGCGAACATGGGGCGAAAATAGTATTTGCTTTTTATTCGCCTTTTGGGTAAGGTAGCGCCTGTAAGTTTTCAACAGGTGCCCCATGGACGACTTCCAGAGCAGTGTTCCAGGTTGCATCGAACATGAGAGACTCGAGTTTGACCTGCTGGAGTTGCGCACTCGTGGGCAGTACCTGCTGCGGCTGCGCGGGCTAACCCGTCAGGAGCAGGCCGAGTGGGATCGGCGGGAGCGTGCGGCCCTGGCGCGGCTGGTCGATCATGAGCTGGAACATGGGTGCGGGCGTTGAAATCTTATTTTGGGCGAAAAGGAAAAAAGGGCTGGTATTCATCGGTACAAGTTGGTAATATACCTTAATTGTAATGTACCAGAGGAACGGCGCAGGTCCCGCGCTGTTTTGAGGCTGAGCCCGAAAGCCTTATCGCAAAATTCCTAATTTCCTCCACCGAGGTGAGAAATGACAGATGAACGGGCGAAGTTGCTGGAAGCAGCGATCTCGCAGATCGAGAAGTCCTATGGGAAGGGCTCGATCATGCGGCTGGGCAGCAAAGATGTGCTGGTGCCGGTGAATGTGATTCCGTCGGGGTGCTTGTCTCTGGATTCGGCGCTGGGCGTGGGCGGATTTCCGCGGGGCCGTGTGATTGAGATCTACGGGCCGGAGTCGGGCGGTAAGACGACGATGACGCTGCACATCATTGCCGAAGCGCAGAAGCTGGGCGGGCAGGCAGCATTCATCGACGCGGAGCATGCGCTGGATCCCGCGTATGCGCGGAAGTTGGGTGTGGATGTGGACAATTTGCTCGTGTCTCAGCCGGACCACGGCGAACAGGCGCTGGAAATTGCGGAAACGTTGATCCGTTCGGGCGGCGTGGACGTAGTGGTGGTGGACTCCGTAGCGGCGTTGGTGCCGAAGGCGGAACTTGAAGGCGAAATGGGCGAGCCGCAGATGGGCTTGCAGGCGCGGCTGATGTCGCAGGCGCTGCGGAAACTGACTGCGATTGTTTCAAAGTCGAAAACCTGCCTGATTTTCATCAACCAGATTCGCGAGAAGATCGGCGTCATGTTCGGCAACCCGGAAACGACCACGGGAGGGCGCGCGCTGAAGTTTTACGCATCCATGCGTGTGGATATTCGCCGCGTGCAGTCGATCAAGGAAGGCGACCGCGTGGTCGGCTCCCGGACACGGGCGAAAGTGGTGAAGAACAAAGTGGCGGCGCCGTTCCGCGAAGCGGAGTTTGACATTCTTTATGGCGAAGGTATTTCGCGCGAAGGCGATTTACTGGATCTCGGCGTGGATAAAGGCGTCATCGAAAAGAGCGGGACGTGGCTCAGTTTCGGCGGCGAAAGAATGGGCCAGGGCCGCGAAAATGCCCGCATTTTCCTGAAGGAGAATAAGGACATTCGCGAGAAGCTAGAATCCACGTTGCGGAAGAAGATGGAAATTCCAGGAGGACACAATGCGGCGACGCCGGCACCGAGCGCCAGCGCCACTGTCACGCCAGAGAAGCCGGCAATGAAGGCAGCCGCCGCAGTGGCCGCAGGGGACGGCAAAGGGAGACCAACGCGGTAGAAGCAGAGTTTCTTCGAAGGAAGAGAGCGGGCGGGGCGGGGAAGGGTGACCCCGCCCGTTTCTTTTTTGAACGCAAAATCCGTAGAGTGTCCAAGCGAATGACTGCACGGAGTGCGCCATCCGACATTGGTACAGGAGAAAAAGGAAGGGCTGGACGGCGGGACAGTCGTTCAAAACAAAGCACATAATAACGTACTGGCCCTACTTAGCTATTGCCAGGCTAGGACGAAAATCGATAGACTACGTCTCAGTTTGAACAGGCTCTCGGCTTTGGACCTGAGAGGGAGTCTGTGAGACAGTGTTAAGTACCGTGGAATGAGTCGGCAAGGGTTGTGGTACCGGGCATGCTATGGTGTGGAAAGCGTTGACCGGCGAAGCGAATTTGGGATAGATTCGCGGGACGCGGAGCACCACTAGAACTACTGGTCAGGGGCAAGGGTCAAGGGACGAATGAGCAAGGATTTGGGAAAAACACTCGCGGCGGCGTTCCTCATTGCAACGCTCGCTGTGCCGCTTTCCGCCGGTGAACCGGCTGGCAAAGCGGTTGTCAGCAATAGCAGCGGTACGTCGAAATCCAAAAAATCGAAAAGACATCTCGCTCCTTCGCGCTACCGCGGCTATGCGCCCACATATGCAGACTCCGTGAGCGCGGACGACCCGACCTTTGACGACCCCATCGTGCGGCAAGCTGCCGTGGACGCCCTGGGCCGCTACAACGGTTCTGTGGTGGCGGTGGACCCGAACACGGGTCGCATCCTCACGGTAGTCAATCAGCGCGTTGCCTTTAGCGACGGATATATTCCTTGCTCGACGATCAAGCCGACGATTGCTATCGCCGCGCTGGAAGAAAACGTCATCACCGACGACACGATGCTGAAGGTCGGTCCGCGCAAATACATGAATCTGACCGAAGCGCTGGCCCACTCGAACAATGCGTTTTTTGAAGAACTCGGGCGTCGTATGGGATTTGAGACGGTTTCGAAATATGGCCGCTTGCTCGGACTTGGCGAACTGGCAGGATACAATTTGCCCGACGAGCATCCAGGCTCGTTCCCAACGCAGCCTCCGGCGTTTGGCGGCGTGGCGAGAATGTCCAGCTTTGGCGAAGGCATCCAGATCACTCCTCTGCAACTCGCGGCCCTGGCGGCGGCATTTGCGAATGGCGGCACGCTCTATTATTTGCAGTACCCGCACACGCAGGAAGAAGTGCAGAATTTCGAGCCGAGGGTGAAGCGCGACTTGAACATCGCCAGCGTATTGCCGGAAGTGCGCGAGGGAATGCTGGCGGCCGTTCTGTACGGAACCGGCCGGCTGAGTTTTGACGCTGGCGGCGACGAGACTCCGCTGGGCAAGACCGGCACGTGCGACGATCATACCAATCCGTCTCACATCGGCTGGTTTGTGAGCTACGCTGATGAAGCTCACCCCAAGATCGCGCTGGCCGTGCTGTTGCGCGGCAATACTCGTGTTGTGAAGGGACCGATCGCGGCGGAAGTCGCGGGCAGGATTTATCGCCGTTTGCGCGAAGAGAATTATTTCGCGGAGCCGACAAAAACGGCTTCTGTCTCCCCGAATGTCAGCTTCGGGAAGTAGAACCCCTTGCTAAATTCACCTGAAGCCTTCTTGAAGTGTGGGAGCCCCGCCTTTTGCGCGATGGTGCCCGTACAAATTTACTCCCACCTTCGTTCGGCCGCCCGACAAGGGAGGGGAAATGCGTGAATAAATTAATGCGCTAAAGAATCGGCGGCCGATGCGGGTGGGCCTTCACGTGGACGCTGACAATCGGCTCGCTGATATGGCGGGCCGCGTCAAAGCAGGTGTCGCAGAGCCCGATACTGAATTGGTCTTCGCTCTTGGCGTGAAAGCTGCGATGGCATTCGAAGCAGGTGGAATATTCAGGCTGTTGGTGTTGCTCGCGTGTGTGAACTTCGGGATGGACCTCAAGCGTAATCATTTCAACTCCCCGAAATTGGGATGGGCAACTGTTGTGCCAGAAGAGGACGCTCAGGGGTATTGAAGGGATTGGATTTATTTCTCCCGTGGAACAGAAGCTGCGTGAATTGACGCAGAAACTCCGCGGAATCTCGCAAAAGCCCCCTTGGTGATTTGGACGCAACTCCCCCATAAACGATTGACGCCACAAGAGATTTGGGACAAAAGAGAATCGTGCGGTATTCTGAAGTTGTGTCGGAGTAATGGTCCCGAGGGGATCAGTAAAACCAAAGGGCAATTCGTTTGGAGGAAATTTTGAGCCGGGGATTTCTGTGGGTTCTGGGAGTGGTTGTAGTTGCCGGAGTTTTGGTGAGCGGCCACGCTCTTCGTCAACGTAGTGCAATCGAGAAAGAGTTTCAAAATCAGGTGACGCTGGCACGCGCTGAAGCGGATCGCATTCGCGCGCAGGTTGTTCTCCCGACAACGAGGAAGTTGCCTGCAGGCGAAAACTTCGCCATGGCGCTGCAGAGATTTGGGTTGAGCCCGGCTGAAGCGGGTCAGGCCACGGCGGCCGCCCAGCGCGCCTTCAATATGCGGCAATTGCGCGCCGGGAATACGCTGGTCGTGGGCCGGTCGGTTGTAGGTGAAATGCGCGAAATCAGTTACAAAATTGATCCGGACCGCATGCTGCACATTGTGCCGGCGACCGAAGGTTTTGCGGCGGAGGTGGAAGAGATTCCGTCGCACACGGAAGTTTCCGCAGTGAGCGGGCGTCTGGAAGACTCCTTGTTTAATGCGGTGGAAGAGGCCGGTGAGTCTCCTGAAGTGGCCATGCGGCTGGCGCAGATTTTTGCTTACGACCTGGATTTCTATACCGACCCTCGCAAGGGCGATACGTTCCACATCGTGGTGGAGAAGAAGAAATATGCGAACGGCCAGACCGCGGGTTACGGGCGGATTCTGGCCGCGGAGTACGACAACGGCCGGAAGAAGTATCAGGCGCTGCTCTTTCACGATGATTTCGCGCATCCTGCGTACTACACGGCGGAAGGCAAGTCCCTGCAGAAAGCGTTTCTGCGCTCACCACTGAAGTTTGCCGCGCCAGTTACATCACACTTCAGCAAGGCGCGCTTCCATCCCATCTTGAAAACGTACCGGCCACATCTGGGAACGGATTACGGCGCGCCGATTGGAACCCCCGTGCAGACGATTGGAACTGGGCGGGTGGAATTCGCCGGTCCCAAGGGTGGCGACGGAAACATGGTGAAGATTGCGCACTCGCAGGGATATGAGACGATGTACCTGCATCTTTCCAAGATCCTCGTACACGTAGGCGAGCACGTAGAGATTGGAAAAACGATCGGATTGGTGGGAATGACCGGGCTGGCCACGGGCCCCCATCTGGATTTCCGGATTTCGCAAAAAGGCCAATTCCTGAACTTCGAAAAGCTGGGTCTGCCGACGTCGGACCCGGTCTCGAAGAAGAACTGGTCCGAATTTGCGGCGCTGCGGCAGCAGTGGCTGCCGGTGTTGGAGCACCCGGAACAGTTACAAGCCCAAGCCGCTGCCACAGCAACGCGCGTCGAGGGACAATAGGCTCCGAAGGGAGCTGCTCAGACTTGTTGTTCCGGAGCGGACAACGCAAAAGGCAGGAATCCGATTCCAATCCCCAGCGTCCGAGGTAGCTTCTCTGTCATTCCGAGCGGACCGTGGAACCCCTCTTTGCAAATAGCCAAGAGAGGAAGAGAGATTCCTCGTTTCGCGGATTCCATGCGGAATGGTGGGCTGGGTATAACCTGGCCCAACAAGAGATTCGAAAAGAAGTACAGGCCCGAGGAGGCTTAATGGCTCGCCGTTATTCCTGTGCATTGTTCCTGGCAGTGGCGTTGTCTTGCATGCAGATTCCGGGTTGCGGTGGCGGGTCAGGGACGAAGGTTCTTACGGTAACGACAACCTCCCTGAGCAACGGAACCGTGGGCATAGCGTATTCCTATTCGCTGCAGGCGTCGGGCGGATCGTCACCCTACACGTGGTCGCAAACCTCCGGCGGACCCATGCCGCCGGGTGTGACCCTGGGCAGCACGGGCATGTTTTCTGGCACGCCAACCAAGTCCGGCACCTATGGCCCTTATGTGTTTCAGGTGACCGACGCGTCGAACGCGACGGCTACCTCGCCCAGCCTGAGCCTCACTATCGGCACCAACACTCTTACAGTAGCCACAACTTCTCTTATGGGCGGCGTCGTCGGTACGTCCTACTCCTCCACCCTGGCGGCCAGCGGAGGGACGCCACCCTACTCTTGGACGGAGACTTCCGGCGGGTCCTTGCCGCCAGGACTGAGCCTGACCGGCGCTGGGGCAATTAGCGGGACGCCAACAGCCACAGGCGCGTTTGGGCCGTACGTGTTCACCGTGACGGACTCCAGCAATGCCATGGCAGCTTCTTCTTCGCTCAGCATTACGATCACGGGGACAGCAGCGGTGGCGTGCACGCCGCAGGGGAACGAAGGGGCGCTGACGTCAGGGAAGCCCTACGCTTTTCTTTTGAAAGGCACCGACGGCAGCGGCAACCCGATTGTGATTGCCGGAAGCTTTACGCCAAATGGCAGTGGGGGCATTACCGCTGCAACGGCGGATTACAATGGGTTCACGGATGGACCTGCGTCGTTGCAGGTGAATCTCGCCGCCAGTTCGTATTCGTTCAGTTCTGCCTCGCAGGGATGTTTGTCGTTATCGTTTTCCGGCCTCACGCCAGCGGATGTGAGCGCGAAGCAGGCGGAACGGCCGTCGCGCTTTGTGTCGGAAATCACCACACATGCCAGAAAAATGACCGCGGCTTCGGTTCTCGGACCGCCGGTCTCGAACGTCCTCTTCAGTTTCTATCTGAGCGGGACGTACTATCACGCCGGACGAATCATCGAGTCTGACAACACAAATGGCAAAGGGACCAACGCCTCCGGCTTCCTCCACGCGCAGACGCCGAGTGCCTTCGCGCTCAGCGCTTTGCAGACAGCCTATGCCTTTGGTGTGGATGGATGGACTGCCACGGCGCAGGGACTCTTGCGCACTGCCATGGCAGGCTCCTTCGCCAATGCTTCTGCCACGATATCGACGGGATACACGGACTTGAATGTGGGCGGAACAGCTTCCGGGGAACTGACCGGAGGATATGGCAGCCTGAACAGCGGCATCGATGCAACCACAGGCCGAGGGACGGGCAACTACTTCCTGACCACTCCGAGCGGCAACCTCACGTTTGATTTTGTCTTTTATATTTTGAATGGATCGGACGTGATTCTGATTTCGACGAACGTGGCCTCCGGCGGCAGCACCACGCCGCTGCTATCGGGAAGAGCACTGGCGTCGAGTTCCAGCGCGGCGAACCCCGCGGCGGTGACTTTGAACGGTTATTACCTGTTGGCATCGGAAGGTTTGCAGACACTCGGGATCAACATAGGGAACATAGCGCAAATCGGAACGATGAACGCTGTGAGCGGCGGTTCCATAACGACAGCAACGATCTATTCGAACTACGCGGGAACTTACGCCAGCAACCAGTATCCAAACAGCAGCTACGCTCAGGAAACGGCGTCCGGAAGGGTGGCCCTGTCAGGTCTGACGAACCAACCGCCGGTGATTTACCTGACGGCTGGAAACACATCCGACGACGGCATTGTGGGATTCCTGGTGGGAACGGACCCGCAGGCGAGTTCGGGAGTGATCGTGAACCAGACGAGCAGCACGCCTAATTACACGACAGCGAGCGTGAGCGGGAATTTCGCCTCGAGTGCGGAAGAAGACGTGGATGGGAACAATGGGGCCTTTCTGGGAGGGTTTTCGTTCAACGGGACGGGCGGATACACCGTGACGTCGCAGACGACAGGAACAGTGCCGAACGTGCCGGCCAGCGGTTCGATCCTCATCAATACGGATGGCTCGGGCAATCTCAATGGCGGCAATTTTGTCCTCGTGACGAACGGCGCCGTGGTGTATGCGATCCCCAACTCAGGCGATCCCCTGCTCTTCGTGCTAACCTCCGGCACCCTACCGTAGCCGCGTAGGGGTCGCTCTTGCAGGGCCCGACTTCTGAAGCGGGCCGTTCTTTGCGCCCACAGAGACATTCGACAGGCCACTGCACAGGCATCGTTTGTATCCCGCACAGCCTTCCTATCATCTGTTATTGAAGAAGAGCTGCATACCCAACAAACTCTCTCCCGGAGGTGGTTGATGTCCATCCGACCTGTCAAGCGGCTGGTCCGTTCGAAACCCACGCGCGAGGGCGCTGGAGTGCATTTGCGCCGGGCCTTCGGCTTCGGCAACACCTCAGACTTCGATCCGTTCCTTCTGCTGGATGATTTCCGCAACGACGTGCCAGAAGATTATCTGGCCGGATTTCCCTGGCATCCGCATCGTGGCATCGAGACGATCACTTACGTCTTGGCGGGAACTGTGGAACACGGTGACAGCCTAGGCAACCGGGGAGCCATCGCTTCGGGCGACCTGCAATGGATGACCGCCGGGAGCGGTATTATCCACCAGGAAATGCCGAAGGGCGATTCCGCGGGACGCATGCATGGGTTTCAGTTGTGGGCGAACCTGCCCTCTTCTTTGAAAATGACTTCGCCGCGCTATCAGGAAGTGAAATCGCCAGACATCCCGGAAGTGACCGATGACGACGGAACGCACGTGCGCGTGGTCTGCGGAAACTTCTGGGGAACGAAAGGGCCAGTAGATGGGATTGCCGCCGACCCCATCTACCTGGATGTTTCCGTGCCGCCGGGAAAGCGCAAGGTGCTGCCGATAGAGACTACGCGCCATGCATTTGCCTATGTGTTCGCAGGGGCGGGGAAGTTCTGTAATGCGTCCGATCCGCTTTCGGTGCCGACGGAACCGGTGAGCTGGGCGGACACACATCCGCCGTCAGAAGCAGACAATCGGTCGCTCGTGCTGTTCGACCGCGGAGATGAAGTCATGGTCCAGGCTGGGGACGACGGAATCCGCTTCCTTCTGGTGTCCGGCAAGCCCCTGGAGGAGCCCGTCGCGTGGTACGGTCCGATTGTGATGAATACGCAGGAGCAATTGCGCGAGGCCTTTCACGATCTGGAAAAGGGCACATTCTTGAAGTCGAAATAGCAGGGCGGCTTAAATCGGACGGGACCCCGGCGCCGGCAAACGCTGCAGCCGCACCCATGCCTCTTGAATAATGGCATAGAGAAACGCGGTCGAGAGCCCGAAGAGAATCAGCCCGTTCAGCGCTTCCAGCGCACCCATCAGTTGCCAATGCGGCTCCAGGTTCATGCCGGAGTGTCCGAAGGTAGTCATGGCATTCAAGGAATAAAGCATGGACGATTTCTTGTCCGGCAAAGCGTGGAGCGGACGGAAGCCCACGGCCTCCAAACCGTGCAACAGCGTGACGGAAACCGTGGTGCCGGCCATGAAGCCCAAGGCGATGAATTTGATCCCGCGATGATGAAGATTCAGCAGCACGCGATCGAATTTCTGTCGAATAACGTAGAGGCCCAGCACGTGAATCACGACGGCCATAGCGCTCAAGGGCAGGCTCCACAGCCAGTCTGAACTCCAGGGGACCATATTCACGGGATCGATGTTCATGGAAACTCCTTGCAGTTTTCAGGCGCAGGGAGATTTTCTCTTCGTTCACATTCGAAGAGAAGAGGATTCTCGTTCTATGTTCTTGGGAGAGAGTCGTCCTGAGATGCGATTCATTTTCTGCGTCGAAGGATCTGGAGGGTGAGAAAGCTTGCCCTCTCATGAGCCAAGTAGCTAGTACAAGTAGCTAGTAAATGATCGGGAGTTTCGAAAAGTCGGATTCGGAATCTTCGGTCACGCGCAGCACGAGCAAGGTGCGGTCGTCATGCGGCGGACGGCCGACGCCGGCGTGCTCATCAGTAGCTTTGACGATGCGCTGCGCCACGGTGTAACCCGGGTCTTCTGGATTCACGGTTGCAAGCAGCGCTTTCAGGCGATCGGCACCGAATTCTTCCTGATCCTTGTTCATGGATTCGTGGATGCCGTCGGAGGCGAACACAACCATGTCCCCCGGGAAAAGAGTAATGGTTTGCTCGTCGAATTCGGCGTCCGGAAGAAGTCCAAGAGGCATGCCCGTGACGTTGATTTCGGTGACTTGTCCGTTGCGGACGAGAAGGGGTAGCGTACCGCCGGCATTGGCCACGTTGAGCTCGCGCAGGGCGGCGTCGTAGATACCGAACTGCATGGCGATGAATTTGGCGTCCAGGCGCGCGGCCAAAAGGCGGCTGTTTAGTTGCCGAAGCATGTCCGCGGCGGAGGCTTCGCTATCGTGCACAAGCTCGCGTAGGATGCCAATGGCCAACGATCCGAACAGGGCCGCGGCGGTGCCTTTGCCCGAGACGTCGCCATTGACCACGGCCAGACGGCCAACGCCGTAAGGAAGCAAATCGTAGAAGTCTCCGCCGAGTTCGCGCGCAGGAACGTAGGCCGTCGCCAGGTCCAGGCCAGGCACTTCACGCGCCCCGGACGGGAGAAGCTGGCGCTGAATCTCGCGGGCCGTCTCCAGGTCATTCTGCAGGCGCGTCTGGTTTTCCCGAGACTCTTCGAAGAGGCGCGCGTTTTCCAAAGCCACGGCAATGTACGAGCCAAGAATGTTCAGCAGCCGCTCGTGCTCGGCGGTAAAGGCATGCGGCTCGGTGCTTTCCAGGTCCAGCACGCCGATCAGGCGGTCCTGCAGAAGAAGCGGAACAACAAGCTCCGACCGCACCTCCACATCGCTTTCGCACTGCAAATAGCGCGGGTCCAGACGGACATCGACCACGCGAATCGTGCGTCGTTCCGCAGCCGCGGCGCCTGTGATCCCGTGGTTAAGGGGCATCTGGAAACGGGTGGGAATGTCGTTCTGGAAGCGCTTGGAGAAGACGCTCTCCAGCACCTGCGTTTTTTCGTCCCAAAGCATTACGGTGAAGACGTGATAATCGACCAACTTTTTGACCCGTTCCGCGATACGCCGCAGGAGTTCTTCCCGGTCGAGGATCGCGGTCAGCTCATGGCTGATCTCATAGAGAAGGCTCAACGTCTGGGCCTGCTCCGGCTGAGCCACATAAAAGCTGGGAGGAACCGGGTCCGCGTCGCCGAGCAAGGAAAACGGTATCAATTTGGGGGTCGAATCCATGGGAACGATTCTAGCTGCTTCTATTGGATGTGGGGCAAGAAAGATGGTTTCATTGCGGAGAAGAGTTCACTTGAGCGGTCAAACAGAGCATTGAATGGCAATCACAGCGCGAGAAAACAGAAAATCATGACGAAACGCCGGAAGAAGAGTGCGACGCGCCGCTGATGACCGGCGGAATCGGGGATGCTACCGGGAGCGAAATCTCAAGAACAACAGGACGCCTGCGACACCAACGACGAGTTGCACGAAGGAAGAAGGCTCTGGCGTGGCCACAGGCGGCCCGGGCGGAAGCGGGGGCGGAGGCGGTGTCGGCTGCGAAGGAGTCGAGGGTTTGCCCGGCCCGGCGCAGCACGGAATGATAGGTCCAATGGGAAGAAACGGAGGACCGCCGGCGCCGGGCACGACCGGCACTGCCGGCCCGGTCAAGGGAAGAAGAATTGGGGCTGAGTTTTCCGCCCAAATTGGCGCTTCCGGTGGAGAGTCGGTGGGAAACTCTAGTGGCCGCGGGAACACTGGCTTGTCCAGAGTCTCGATGGGCGGCTCGGCAGGCGATGGCGGTCCGTCCGGCACTTCCGCCACGCGATTGCCGCAGCGTGTGCGAGCGAAATGGGTGCCGTCTGTAAGGAGAGTCTCTTCGGGGCGCAGCGTGAGTTGTTTCCTTGTCCAGAAAACTTCGTTACCAATGCGATAAGAAACGTGAACCTTGCGCGCGTTTGTGAGATGGATCAGCCGCGATGAGCTTACATTAAAGTTCGCGTAATGCGCGGCCACGACCGGATCGCGTCTCAGAGCTTCCCGCAGTTCTTTCGCGTTCTTCACGCCGCCGGGAATTACGGAATACGCGTAGACGGCGCGAGTTTCGCTGGACTTCGGCGCGATGGAAAAGTGCGGATCGCTCCAGAGAAGGCCCAGAAGGTCTGACGGTGCATCGGAAACTGCAGCCGGACTGGTCCCACGCGATGAGGCAGAAGGACGCACGAAGTACGAGGCGAGCAAGTACGCCAAACTTAGGAGTCCTAGAACCAGGATTATTTTGAGTGTTGAAGGCCTTTTGTGTCTGTTTGTGTTTTTCTGACCGATGGACCCGATGAACATTCGAACAGAGTGACCCCCGTCACTCTACACTTTCCCCCGTCTAGTTAATGTGCACGTGAGGTTCCATCTGCTCGAAGTGGAAAATCGCCGCATAAACACAGGCTATTTCTGCTTTCCTGGAAATGGAAAAGGCGCTGGCACCCGCGTAGCGAGGAGAATTCTTTTCCCGAAAATAGAAAAGCTAAATCTCGAGAATCGCGTGCATAAAAACTGGGCAGTTCACTTTCGGAACACGCCGCCTAAACAAGCATAGAAAAAGCTCGGAAACGGAGTCCGCGGAGCCAGGAATCTCTCTTTCTCTCGCAATTTAGATCGAAAAGAGATTCATCGAACAAAAAACCGCGTAGAGGTCCTCGCTTGCAAGGATGATGGGAATCGTATTACGGAAAGAGGCACAACGTGTTGTGCCCCTACGAAGAGAAGCCCAAGAACATAGACTGAATTCTATGCTGCAGAAGGGCGCGCTACTTCACTTCCCAGGTGTCGCCAGCGCTCAGCAGGGAGGCCAGATCGCCGCCACCTTTCTTGCGGATGACTTCCTGGACCTGTTCGTTCATGACGTCTTCGTAGCGCGGAAGATCGTCCCACGCGCGGAATACGCCGACGGGAGTGGGGAAACCGGGACGCCCTTCCATGTGAGAAAGCAAAAACGCATACGAAGGACGCGGATGATGCGCATCGTGAATGACGAGGTCGGCTTCCGTGTACCCTAAGCCGAGCTGAACGACTTCGATATCGCCATCCGGCTTGCGGCGAATACCCCTGTCGCGATTCTTACCGAACACGAGCGGCTTGCCGTGCTCGAGCTGCAGCACATGCTCGCTGCGCGCATCCTTTTCGGTCAAGCCGGTCCACGCGCCGTCATTGAAAATGTTGCAGTTCTGGAGGATTTCGACGAAAGCAGAACCGCGATGAGCCGCGGCGGCCTTCAGGGTGTCCTTTAGGTGCGCCTGGAAAATGTCCACGGAGCGCGCCACGAACGTGGCTTCCGCACCGATAGCCAGCGAGACGGGATTGAAAGGGCGGTCAGGCGAGCCGTAAGGCGTCGACTTGGTTATCTTGTGAAATTCGGAAGTCGGCGAATATTGTCCCTTGGTCAAACCATAGATCCGATTGTTGAACAACAGAACCTTGATGCCGACGTTGCGGCGCAGCATGTGGATGGTGTGATTGCCGCCGATGGCCAGGGAATCGCCGTCGCCGGTGGCAACCCAGACTTCCAGTTCTGGATGGGCGATCTTGATCCCCGAAGCGACCGCGGGCGCGCGTCCGTGAATGGAGTGGAAGCCGTACGTGTTCATGTAATACGGGAAACGGCTGGAGCAGCCGATGCCGGAAACGATCACGAAGTTTTCGCGGGGGATGCCCAGCTCCGGGAAAACGGCTTGTACTGCGGCGAGAATCGCATAGTCGCCGCAACCGGGGCACCAGCGGACTTCCTGGTCGGTCTGGAAGTCCTTCTTTGAAAGTGGAGGAAGCGCAGTCGTGGTCATGGCGGTCTCCTAGATCCCCAACATTTCTTCGATCTTTTGATCGAGTTCCGTCTGCTTGAAAGGACGGCCCTGGATTTTGTTGAGGCCGACCGCAGTGACAAGGTATTTGGCCCGAAGAACCCACAGGAGCTGACCCATGTTGAGTTCGGGCACCAGCACCTTCTTATAGCGCTTCAGGATGTCGCCGAGATTTGCGGGAAGCGGGTTGAGATAGCGCAGATGGAGGTGGCCGATCTTGCGGCCCTTTTCGCGATGTCCCTTCACGGCGTGCGTGATGGCGCCGAACGTCGAGCCCCAGGAGACGATGAGCAGGTCGCCTTCCGCATCTCCGCTTGGCAAAACATTAGGAACATCTTGAACAACGGCATTCACCTTGGCAGCACGGATGCGAACCATGTTCTCGTGGTTGAGCGGCTCGTAGTTCACGTTGCCGCTGACGTCCTGTTTTTCCAGGCCGCCGATGCGATGTTCCAGGCCCGGTGTGCCAGGAACGGCCCATGGACGAGCCAAGGTATCTTCATCGCGTTTGTAAGGTTGGAACCCGTCTGGATTCGTGGTGAATTTCACGGGAATGGACGGAATTTCGTCGAGATTCGGAATGCGCCAGGGCTCCGCGCCATTGGCGAGGTATCCGTCGGAAAGAATGATCACCGGCACCATGTATTTCAAAGCGATGCGGCTGGCTTCGACGGCGATCCAGAAGCAATCCGCGGGAGTCGCGGCGGCGAGAACGGGAATCGGTGCTTCGGAATTGCGTCCGAAGAGAGCCTGCAGAAGATCGGCCTGCTCCGTCTTGGTCGGCAAGCCCGTGGAAGGCCCGCCCCGCTGAATATCGCAGATCACCAGAGGCAGTTCCGTCATGACTGCGAGTCCGAGCGCTTCGGTCTTCAGCGCCATGCCAGGGCCGGAGGTGGTGGTGATGGCGAGTGAGCCTGCATAGGAAGCGCCGATCGCCGAAGTGACAGCGGCAATTTCATCTTCCGCCTGGAAAGTGAGCACGCCGAACTCTTTGTATTGCGAAAGTTCGTGCAGAATGTCCGAGGCGGGGGTGATGGGGTAACTGCCAAGGAAGAGCGTTAAGCCCGCCTTTTGGGCGGCGGTGACAAAGCCGAGCGCCAGCGCCTGATTGCCGCTCAAATTCCGATACAAGCCCGGGCTCAATTGCGCCGGAGGAATTTCGTAGCTGATCTGAAAGGCCTCTGTGGCTTCGCAATAGGAATAGCCCGCCTTCAGCGCCAGTTTGTTGGCTTCGACGAGCAGCGCTTTCTTCTTGAACTTGTCTTCAATCCAGCGGACGGTGGGCTCCATCGAGCGGTTGTAAAGCCAGTAGCACATGCCCAGCGCGAAGAAGTTTTTGCAGCGATCCATGGCCTTGGCGTCGAGCCCAAGATGCTGCAATGCCGCGCGCGTCAGCCTTTGCAATTCGACCGGGAAGACACGGAATTTATCCAGAGAATGATCTTCGATCGGATTCGTGGTGAGGCGGGCTTTGCGAAGGTCGTTTTCCTTGAAGCTATCCGAGTTGACGATCAGGATGCCGTTGGGCTTCAAATCGCCGATGTTGACTTTAAGCGCCGCGGGGTTCATGGCGATCAGAACATCCACGGAGTCGCCCGGCGTGTGGACTTCCCCGGACGAGAAGTTCAGCTGGAAGCCGCTGACCCCCGGCTCCGTGCCGGCAGGGGCACGAATTTCCGCGGGATAGTCCGGGAAGGTGGCAATATCATTTCCATAAAGCGCGACGGTATTCGTAAATTGGCTGCCCGTGACCTGCATGCCGTCACCGGAATCTCCGGCGAAGCGGATCACAGCCTGCTCGATGACTTGGCGTTTGCTCTTACCTGCGGGAACTTCCGTAAGTGTGGACATCGTACCCTCTTTGACCCCCGTCTTGTGGTGACTCCTGACCGGTGAGAGAAGGAGCACAGCCCTTCCTGCATAGCGGCACGGTGTTTTGGTCAATGGGAGCGAGCGCCGAGTCGCTAAGGGCTAACTTGGTAAGAATAACACATGGTTATGGGCGAGAAGGAGCAGGACGGTTGATGGGGGAGGGAATCGGCGGAAAACCCGCGGGGAAGCCATGTGACGACGCTCACAGACGGACGTTCACTTTATCTCCATTCCCGCTCGAGGCAATCACGCCCTCTCTGTGACCGGCGTCTGCGGGACAGCTCCTTCCTCCTCGCGACCAGCGAATTGCAACTTAACGCTTTTCATACGAAAGAGAAAGAGCCACCACATGCTGACTGGAAGCAGAAAAATGACCAGCGCCACAGCAATGAGCTGTTTCAAGGCCTCTACCTCTCCGACATAGCGGTCGGGAAAGAAGAAAGTTTCGTACGGGCGTAGAGCAATCAGGCTAAGGCAAAAAAACAGGGTAATCGCCGCCCAAATCATGGCGGAAATTCGCGCCCAGGGACGCAATTGAAACAGGCCAATGCCCGTCCGAATGCCCACCGCGATCACGCCGGAAGGAATCAGCGCAATACAGAGAGTGATCCAAGGATGCAGATCATAGAGATGTCTTCCGCGATTGTCGGGAGGCACGTTGAGGAACAGCAGCAAATAATAACCCCAGAAGAAGAAGGCGCTCCCGCAACCGAGAATGGCAAGCGTCGCGGCAGCCGTAACGCCGGCGGAACGGGGAGAGGGATTGGCCATACATAGTCAAGATGCCAGCAACCAGGGACCAAACTGAATAGTACGGTTGGGATAGAACCGCATCGAAAAGGGTGCTTGACGTTCGCTTTCTTTTCGCCTAGAGTGGACATGCCAATGTTTTTCCGGATGGCAGTGGCGGGCAGGTGAGGGCTCGAGCGGTTCTGTGGAGGTAGTAAAATGGCTCTGACAAAACGGCAGAAGGAAGTTCTGGATTACCTGGTTTCCTTCGAAACGCGCCACGGGTATGCGCCGAGTTTTGAAGAGATCGGCAAAGGACTGAAGTTGACGTCGCTGGCCACCGTGCACAAGCACATCAGCACACTGGAAAAGAAGGGTTTCATTCGCCGGGGCTACAACCAGAGCCGGTCGATCGAGATTGTGCAGTTGCCGAAGACTCCGAAGGATCAAGTGATCGAGCGACGGGTTCAAGAGCTGCCGTTGGTTGGGCGAATCGCGGCAGGGCGCCCGCTGGAAGCTGTCGAAGAGCGGGAGACCATTTCCCTCGGCGACTTTGCCCGTGGCGGCAACTCGTTTGTGCTGCAAGTAAAAGGCAATTCCATGATCGAAGATCACATCATGGACGGCGATTTTGTGGTCTGCGAACAAACGCAAGTGGCGAATGCCGGGGACATCGTAGTTGCGCTTGTGGGAGAGGAAGAGGCCACGCTGAAGAGGTTTTACCGGGAAGGTTCCGGAAAAATCCGGCTGCAACCCGCCAATTCAGAGATGGCTCCTATTGTTTTGTCCGCGAATGATGTGAAGGTGCAGGGCCGGGTTATCGGCGTCCTGCGCAAATACTGAATTCGTCGTCAATCCTTCTTAACTTCCTCCTTCAAATTTGTTGTGACCAACCGCTTTCCTAAACGCGTCTAACACTTTTTGAGGTAAACTTCCGGCTCTCGATGGGAAGGTGCGATTCCCTTTATGAGTATGGGGAGGGTTCGTTTGGCGGCTGCTCCAGAAAATGTGCTGCTCGTCGCTGCCGAGGCCGCGTTGCGGGAGTCCTTGCATGCCCTGTTACAGGGGGCGGGATTTGACGTCACGCCCGCGGAAACCGCTGAAAACGCGGGATGGATTGTGCGAGGAGGCGAACCGGGAGAAGTCGTAATCCTGGATGGCGCATTGGCGGACACCCCTCTCCAAGGTCTTCTGGCCTCGCTGCAGGCGCTCCCGATTGCGGACAGGCCGCGCGTAATGGTCCTGGCGCGAGGCGATTCCGCGCAACGCGCTTTGTGGTTGGATCGCGGAGTGGATGATGTAATACCCGTACCTTGGGACGACCAGGAGCTTCTGGCACGGGTGCGCGGGCAGTTCCGCCAGAAGCGGGCACTCGGCGAGATGGAGCGGCGTGTGCGCAACGCCGAGGAGAGCTACGAGGTATCGCAAACCGCGTTCCGGGCGCTGGCAGTCACGGAGAAAATGACGCGCGACGCGTTCTCCCTGGAACGCGCATTGAAGGTCGGCGTCGGCATCTTGTTGGGGTTGGCGCTGGTGATTGCGGGAATCTTCTTTGTGTACTCGCACAAAACGGAGAAGGAGTCGCGGCGGGCATACACCCTGATCTCGCAGCTGGAGCACAGCGTCCAGACCGAGCAGCAGCTTCTGGATTCTGCACGGCGCTTGCGCGAAGACCCGGCCAATGCGGACCTGATGCAGCAGAAAGAGCAACTGAAACAGCAAACAGAGGCTCTGCGACAAAAATTATCCGCGCCGGATGGCGCCGACGTGAACGAGCTCCGCCATCAGCTCGACGAGGCTACCAACCGGCTCACCAGACTGGAGGGCAGCTCCCAACAGGCTGAAGTCATTATCCGCGACTACGCGCCGAGTGTTTGCCTGCTTCATGTATCTGTGGCTTTCAATGAAAAGGACTCCGGAAAGCGTTTGCGCTACGGCGGCATCAACAGCGACGGCTCGCCGTTGAAGGATAGCGACGGCAACACCGTGTACACCACGGAAGGGCGGGCGCAGGAGGTGCGGGCAGACTTTTTCGGTAGCGGCTTCATTGCGGCCGAAGGGAAAATTCTGACCAATCATCATGTCGTCCAGCCCTGGTGGGAGAACAGTGAATTGAACGAGGCGGTCAAGCAGGGTCTGGAGCCCGTGATTGCGGAGATGACCGCATATTTCCCCGGAGAACCCAATGGGGTGCCCGTAGGCATTTCCCAGATTTCGCAGGATGCCGACCTGGCCGTGGTCCATGGGGATCTATCCGAGCTGAAGCGGCCCATCTTAAAACTGGATGCGCGGAAGGAAGCTGCCGTAAGTGGCGAAGCGCTGATCAGCTTCGGCTATGCCACCGGCATCGACGCGATTCTCGCACGCGCAGGGGACGATGCGGTTAAGCAGATCGTGAAAACCACCGGCGGCGATCCCAAGCTCGTGCTGGAAGAACTGGCCAAGCGCAAACTGATCCGGCCGCTGGTGACTCAAGGGCACGTGGGCGACGTGCTGACGGACAAGATCGTATATGACGCGCAGACCACTTCCGGAGGCTCCGGCGGGCCCCTCCTGAACCAGCAGGGAGGCGTGATCGGCGTGACCTTCGCGATTGTGAAGGGATTTGGCGGATCGAACTTCGGCGTGCCGATTCGCTTTGCAACACCGCTGTTGAAGCATTAGTTGAATCTGTAGCGGCCAACACGCCCATCTTTTTTTCTCATCGATTTTGCCCATCGCATAAATCGCAATTATTGTTCCTGCATGCTTTTCGCGCAAAACCATGTAGAATTTTGGATTGCCTCGAAGGGATAAGCTGACATCTGCGCATGAAGAAACACCGACCGATCCGGAAACTCCTGGCTGCAAACCGCAGCGAAATTGCCATTCGTATTTTCCGCGCTGCGAACGAACTGGGCCTGCGCACCGTGGCGATCTACTCGCAGGAAGATCGCCTGGCGTTGCACCGGTTCAAAGCCGATGAAGCCTACCAGGTGGGCGCGGGCAAAGGACCTGTAGAGGCCTATCTCGACATCCAGGGCATCATCGCTATTGCGAAAGAACACGACGTGGATGCTATCCACCCGGGCTATGGGTTCTTGTCCGAGAACCCCGCGTTTGCCCGAGCCTGCGCAAAAGCGGGAATCGCGTTTGTGGGGCCGACGCCGGACCTTCTGGAATTGCTCGGAGACAAAACTGCCGCGCGGAGACTGGCTGCCGCCGCGGGCGTATCTGTTTTGCCGGGAACGGAAAACTCTGTTTCGTCTCCTGACGAATCGCAGAGGATTGCCGCGGAGATTGGGTTTCCTGTCATTGTAAAGGCCGCGATGGGCGGCGGCGGTCGCGGCATGCGCGTGGTGCACGAACCTCTGCAGCTTGCGGCGAGGCTGGAAGAGGCGCAAGGTGAGGCCAAGTCCGCGTTCGGCGACGCCTCGGTCTTCTTAGAGAAATTTCTTCCTCGCGCGCGGCATATCGAAGTGCAGATTCTGGGCGATGAGCACGGCAACCTGCTGCACTTATACGAGCGCGACTGTTCCGTGCAGCGTCGCCACCAGAAAGTTGTGGAGGTAGCCCCGGCGCTGAACCTGCCTGAGCGTGTCCGGACCGAGATCTGCGAGGCGGCGCTGAAGATTGCGCGGCAGGCCAACTATCGTAACGCGGGCACGGTAGAGTTTCTGTACGACGTCGATGCACAGAAATGGTACTTCATCGAGGTCAACCCGCGCATCCAGGTCGAGCACACGGTCACAGAAGTCGTAACCGGCATCGACATCGTGCGCGCGCAGATTCTGGTGGCGCAGGGCCACAAGCTCCACGAAGAGCCGTTGTCGCTCCCGCAACAAGATCGGATTCCACTCTACGGCGCCGCGCTTCAATGCCGCGTAACGACGGAAGACCCTGAAAAGAACTTCGCGCCGGATTACGGCCGGCTTTCCACTTATCGTTCGCCGGCGGGATTCGGGATTCGTCTCGACGGCGGCACCGCGTACGCCGGTGCCATGCTCGCGGCGTACTACGATTCGCTGCTGGTAAAGGTCACAGCTTGGGGAACGAATTTGCCGGAAGCCTGCCAGCGCATGGATCGCGCCTTGCGCGAATTTCGCATTCGGGGCGTAAAGACGAACATCCCGTTCCTCGAAAACGTGGTCAACCACCCTCGCTTCCGCGCCAGCGAGGTGACCACTTCATTTCTCGACGATTCCCCGGAACTTTTCCGCTTCACCGGACGAGCAGACCGCGCTACGAAGCTGCTCTCGTACCTCGGTGACGTCATTTTGAACGGCAATCCGGAGGTAAAGGGGAAGAAGGTGCCTGCTTCGATCGAAAAAGCCCCTCTTCCTCCTGCTCCAGGCATTGCCACGCCGTCCGGGACGCGCCAGCTTCTGCAAAAGCTGGGGCCGAAGAAATTTGCCGCCTGGGCGCGAAAGGAAAAGCGCCTGCTGCTTACGGACACGACATTCCGCGATGCGCATCAGTCGCTGATGGCTACGCGTGTTCGCACGTACGACCTTCTAGCGACGGCGAATGCGGTGGCTCAGCGACTGCCGAACCTGTTCAGCCTGGAGATGTGGGGCGGGGCCACGTTCGATACTTCAATGCGTTTCCTGCACGAAGATCCATGGCAGCGGCTTCGTGAGCTGCGCCGTCTCATTCCGAACATTTGCTTCCAGATGCTGTTGCGCGGCGCGAATGCCGTGGGCTACACCTCGTATCCGGACAACGTGATCGTCGAGTTTGTCCGCGAGGCGCATCAGCAGGGTATCGACATCTTCCGGATTTTCGATTCGCTGAATTCCATCGAGAACATGCGTGTCTCCATCGATGCCGTTCTGGAAACCGGGGCGGTCTGCGAGCCCGCCATTTGCTACACCGGCGATTTGTTCGACAAAGAGCGGCCGAAATATTCGCTGAAGTATTACGTGCAGATGGCCAAGCAACTTGAAAAACTGGGTGCGCATTTTCTGGCGATCAAGGACATGGCGGGGCTGTGCCGCCCATACGCGGCATTCGCGCTGGTAAAGGCCTTGCGCGAAGAGATCGGCATTCCCATTCACTTCCACACTCACGACACCAGTGGCATCAATTCCGCTTCACTGCTGAAAGCAGCCGACGCCGGAGTCGACGTCGCGGATGGCGCCGTGTCCTCGATGAGCGGCGGCACCAGCCAGCCTAACCTGAATTCCGTGGTGGAGGCGCTCGTCAACACGCCGCGTGATACCCAACTGGACATCGACGCGCTGAACGAGTGCTCCGACTTCTGGGAAGTAGTTCGAGGCTATTACGAGCCGTTTGATTCCGGGCCGAAAGCGGGCTCCGCGCGGCTGTACGAACACGAAATCCCTGGCGGGCAGTTCACGAATCTGCGGGAACAGGCCGCGGCAATGGGGCTGGGACACCGCTGGCGCGAAGTGGAAAAAACGTATGCGGAAGTGAATCAGCTTTTTGGCGACATTGTGAAAGTGACGCCCTCCAGCAAAGTGGTTGGCGACATGGCGCTGTTTCTCCTGGCCAACGAAATCAAGCCGGCAGATTTGCTGGAACTGGACGAGCATCACGACCTGTCCCTGCCGAACTCGGTTGTGGAGATGTTCTCCGGCGCGCTCGGTGTGCCTCCCGGAGGCTGGCCGAAGAAACTGCGGCGCATCATTCTGCGCGGCCAGGCGCCGCTCAAGGGACGTCCGGGAGCCAGCCTGGCTCCGGTCAACTTCGAAGATTCACAGGAAGAGCTTGAGAAAAAAGTAAGCCATCCAGTCGGGCGGGACGCGCTTTTGAGCTACCTCCTCTATCCCGAGGTCTACCTGAAATTCAACGCTTTCCGCCAGGCCTATTCCGATGTAAGCGTCCTGCCGACACCGGCCTTCTTCTATGGACTGAAACCAGGCGAAGAGATCACCGTAGATATCGAGCACGGCAAGACCATGATTGTGAAATTTCTGACCATCAGCGACGCGCATCCGGACGGCACGCGCACCCTGTTCTTCGAATTGAACGGCCAGCCGCGCGAGGTGAATGTGCGCGACCGCTCGCTCCGCGTGGTCGAGCGCAGCCATCCAAAGGCCGAAGCTGAGAATCCTGGACACGTTGGCGCCCCGACGGCTGGGTTGATCAGCAGTATCGCGGTGCAGGCAAGCCACGCAGTCGAGCGCGGTGCTAAACTGCTCACGCTGGAAGCGATGAAGATGCAATCCAACATCTATGCGCCAGTCGGTGGAAAAATCACCAGACTGCTTGTGACGCCCGGGCAGCACGTCGAAGCCAAAGACCTTTTGGTTGTCATCGCTCCGTGAGCGCTCCAAACCTGATCAAGCATGAGCAGTTTGCCTCGCGCTTCCTGCGCAACCAGCGCGACCTGATCGTCTACCTCCCTCCCGGCTACGAGGAGCAGCCGCATCGCCAATTCCCTGTGCTCTATTTGCACGATGGTCAGAACCTCTTCGATGGCGCCACTTCCTTTATCCCCGGAATGGATTGGCACGTAGGTCAGACTGCAGACCAGTGGATTACTGAGGGACGCGTCGAGCCGCTGATCATTGTGGGCATCTACAACGCGGGAAAACAGCGGTTGGGTGAATATACGCCGACCCGCGCGCCACGCCTGGGCGGTGGCGGCGCTAACCGATATGCGAGATTCCTACTGGAAGAGGTAGGCCCCTTCGTAAACAGTCTGTACCGCGTGCGGCTCGGGGCGGAGAGCACGGGGATCGGCGGGTCGTCACTGGGCGGCTTGGTTTCGCTGTATCTTGGGCTGCGGAAGCCGCATATCTTTGGGAAGATCGCCGCGCTCTCGCCTTCCGTCTGGTGGAATGAACGGGTGATCCTGAAGTTCGCCGATACGACGCTGGTGCAGCCGCTTCCTCGCATCTGGCTGGATATTGGCACGCGGGAAGGGCCGCGCATTGTGGACGATGTCGAGCGCTTCCGCGACATTCTCATTCGACAAGGGTGGCGGCCAGAACAGAATCTGCATTACGAGCGCGTGGAAGGTGCCGAGCACAACGAAGCCGCCTGGGCCCAGCGTGTTGGGCCGTTCCTGCAATTCCTCTTTCCAGCTCAATAAAGCCGTATATAATCCGCGCAAGCCAATGAGTGCCGCGCGACCCATCACAATTCTTTGCGTTTCGTCCTACGAGAAGGGGCAGGAATTCCTGCGCACGTGCAAGAGTCTTGGCTGCACGGTCTTGCTCCTCACGCTGGAAAAGCTGCGCAACGCGAGTTGGCCGCAAGAAGTAATCGACGAGATGTTTTTCATGCCGGACGATCTTGCCGTGGCGGACCTCATTCACGCGGTCAGTTACGCCGCGCGCACCCGACACATCGATCGCATCGTCGCGCTGGACGAGTTCGATATGGAGAACGTCGCCGCGCTGCGGGAACATCTTCGTTTGCCCGGAATCGGCCAAACGACTATCCGGTTTTTCCGGGACAAGCTGGCCATGCGTGCGCAAGCCCGGGAGGCCGGCATCCTGGCCCCGGAGTTCATCCACATCCTGAACTATGACGATTTGCGCGAGTTCATGGGCAACGTG
>Ga0187777_10000127_pt1 | contig 56780 bp, 49 predicted proteins | sample 1015_Q2_SP5_10_M_FD_132416 | JGI IMG/M metagenome (GOLD analysis project Ga0187777, IMG submission 132416) | Tropical peat soil microbial communities from peatlands in Department of Meta, Colombia - 1015_Q2_SP5_10_MG | ecosystem: Environmental > Terrestrial > Soil > Wetlands > Peat | place... | reverse complement strand
TGCGCGGGATTTTACTTTGCAATCCAACCACCCATGACGTGGAATTGGCGACGCGACAACTGCGTCACGCACTGGGGAAATGACCATTGATCCCCGCGCACGTCCAATTTCTCGTTTCAATCTGATAGAGCAAACTTGCCGCGTGCCAATTCACGCGACGGTCGGGTTGCCACAAACAGACCAAAAATGCGCCCGAGACGAAGGCGAGACCCAATCCGACAAAAAATCCGGTTCGAATCGTAAGCTCGGGCAGCGCGATCGAAGCTTGTCAAAGCGCGACCGGACAACAATGCGTCGGTACTAGTTCCGCAGCGGCATAGGCCGTGCTGGAACAGGGAAAGTTAGCCACCCGCCCACCTGCCGTTTTGCTTTGCGGCGAACCCGCTGCCGAGATGGACGTCCCGCGAGCGGCCATGGTTACGGATGATTGACTTATGTTGAACCAGGAAGATCTGAAGTGGATCGCGGCGACGTCTACCGATTTGAATTCTCTCGTACAGCAGGTCTCCCGTTATGCTGATCTGATCCGACGCCACAAAGATGAGCACAATTATGTCGATCTTCTGAACGAGCGAGTCGCGGAGGCATCAAAGGCATCGCAGGCGCTTTTCGACCGAGTTACGAACAAGATTTTCGAAGGCGCGGCAGCGCGAAGTGCTGGAGCCGTTTTTAGCGTTGTCGCGCCGCCCACGCCGGCAAGCCTGTCGGACAGCGTTGCTGCGTCGCAGCAACAAGGGAGTCGCTCAACTCCTAAACCAAACGGCAAATCCGAGTTGAAGCTCGCACCCGACGTCCAAATCAAAAATCCAAAAGGCAATCGCGAATATCTTTTGCTGGTCGAGGATAAACCGGACGAGGCGGAAATCGCCGCCGAATTGCTGGCAGAAGAAGGGTACAAGGTCATCATCGCGCGTGATGGCTTCGAAGCATTGAAGATTTATCAAAGCGCCGCCGATCAAATCGCGCTCGTGATTTTGGATTTCTTCCTCCCAGTTATGGATGGCGACGCGGTCTTCGACGAACTGCGCGCAATAAACCCCAACATAAATGTCGTGCTAAGCAGCGGATTTGCCGAACCGTCGAAAATTGGAGCAATGCTCGCGCGCGGCCTTCGCGGTTTCGTGCCCAAACCGCATACGCGCGACAAACTGCTTGAACAGGTACGCTCCGTCCTCGAAGCCCAGCGCCAAACCCGCGGCTGACCTTTGCCAGTCAGGTCAGGATTCACCCCTGATGGCATCAATTTAGCTTCTCAAACGGGAGACCTCCATGGCTCGCATTGACGCTTTTTTCAAATTGATGGCCGAGCAAAAGGCCTCTGACCTGCACCTTTCGACTAACAATTCGCCGATGCTACGGATTCACGGCGATCTCGTGCGCGTCGATTTCCCGCCACTGAAAAATGACGACCTCAAGGCGATGGTTTACGAGATCGCGCCGGAAGGGAAAATTAAGCTCTTCGAAGAAACTTCCGATGTCGATTTCGGCTACGAAGTCCCCGATGTCGCCCGTTATCGCATTAACTTTTTTCAACAGAAATACGGCATCTCGGCCGCTTTTCGATGGATCCCATCGGAGGTCTTGACCGTAGATCAGCTCGATCTCCCACCGGTCCTGAAACGTTTTCCGATGTTGAAGAAGGGGCTGGTCCTGGTGACTGGGCCGACCGGATCAGGAAAATCGACCACCCTCGCGGCGATGATCGATCACGCCAATCTGCACCGTCATGATCACATCATCACCGTGGAAGACCCGATCGAGTTTGTTCATCGCAGCCAAAACTGCCTGGTGCAGCATCGTGAAGTTGGGATGCACACTCGCTCCTTCGCAGCCGCTCTTCGCGGGGCCTTACGCGAGGACCCTGACATTATTCTGGTTGGCGAAATGCGAGATCTTGAAACCATTGAGCTTGCCCTAACCGCGGCGGCCACAGGTCATTTAGTCTTTGGAACCTTGCACACATCCAGCGCGTCGAAAGCAGTGGACCGCATCATCGATGTTTTCCCAACGACCCAGCAAAATCAGATTCGCACCACCCTGGCGGAGTCGCTCAAGGGAGTGGTCGCGCAAAATCTGTTCAAGAGAATTGACAAGCCAGGCCGCGTGGCGGCGCTGGAAATTCTGGTCGTCGACACTGCGATCGCGAACCTTGTGCGTGAGGGAAAAACTCATCAAATCCCCGGCATGATCCAGGTCGGCAAGAAAAAGGGCAACCAACCGCTTGATGACGCGATTATGGAAAACCTGCGGCACGCTCGCATCTCTCCGGAAGAAGCCTACGACAAATCGCTCGATAAAAAGCGATTCCGGCAGTTTTTGAAAGAACCGCCGGCAGACATGTCTGACGAGTAAACCAAGACGATGAGGATCCCGGATCTCGACAAGATTCTGACGGCCATGCTGCAAACCTACAGCGGCATATCCGATCTCAATTTTTCCGTCGGCCATCCACTTCAAGTCGAAGACTGGGGCGAACTCAAACCGGTCCTAGTCGATCCACCGATCGAACGTCTAACTCCGTATCAGACAGAACAGATTGCGCTCACCTTGATCCAGGGAAACCGTCGTCTCATTTACGATTACCTGACCAGCGGCTCTTGTGATTGCAGTTACTCGCTCGAAGGAATAGCCCGTTTCCGGGTGAACATTTTTCGTCAGCAAGGCCACTTCTCGATTGTCTTGCGCAAACTTCAGAGCGACGTACCCACCATTGAGTCGCTGCAATTACCAGAAATTTTCCACGAAGTTGCCCAGGAGAAAACGGGCTTGATTTTGGTAACTGGCGCGACTGGCAGCGGCAAGACTACAACACTTGCAGGGCTTCTGAACGAGATTAACGAAACGCAACCAGTCCACATCGTTACCCTGGAAGACCCGATTGAGTTCGTTCACCCAAAACGTAAGGCGACGTTCAATCAGCGCGAGCTAGGGCAGGATTTCAACAATTATCCGACTGGTCTGCGGTCCGCTTTACGCCAGGCTCCAAAAGTCATTCTGGTTGGCGAAATGCGCGATCGCGCCACGGTCGAAATCGCGCTGATGGCAGCCGAAACCGGACATTTGGTTTTAAGTACACTGCACACGGTCGACGCTGGCCAATCGATCAATCGTATGCTCGGCCTCTTTTCGTTAGGCGAAGAAAAGCAACTGCGGATCCGACTGGCCGACACACTTCGCTATATCATCAGCCAGCGACTTGCTCCAAAAGTTGGCGGCGGCCGGCACCTGCTAACCGAAATCATGGGTAACAATTTAAGAACCAAAGAAACGGTCTCACTCGGAGAAGGCGAACATCGCAGTTTCTACGAAATTATCGAGGCCAGCTCCCCATTTGGCTGGATGACGTTCGATCAAAGTATCCTGAATGCATATGAGCAGGGATCCATCACGGAAGAAACCGCCCGTCTTTTCGCTTCCCGCAAAGGCCGCATCGCCCGTGGAATTGACTTAATTCAAAAAATGCGCGGCGTAGACAGCGATCTCGATTCCGGTCTGCGCCTCGACATCCCCGAAAACGCATTTCAGTAAAAACAGTGGAACAGGAATCCGAACCAAGTTTCTTTGATCTCGGCGACAACACGGCCCTGGTCTGTATCGATCACCAGCAGTATCAAAAGATCGTCGTGCCTCAATTGATCGATATGACTTACAAGGTCCACCTTGGACTCTTCGTCGAGGACGTTTTGTTGAAGCTTCGTACTTACAGCTACAACGTGGTTGTCATTCACGAGAACTTCAAAGGCTCGACGTTGCAGACCAATCCGCTTCTGGCGGAGATGGCTTGCCAAGGCGATGCCCAGCGGCGGCAACATTTCGTGGTGTTGCTCAGCCATCGTTTGCCGACCAACGATGCAATGAGCGCGTTTGTTCACAGCGTCGATCAAATCATCAATGTCGCCGATCTCGGGAACTTCAAGCCGGTCCTGCGTCGCGGAGTGAGCCAGCACCAGGAGCTCTATCAGGCGTTCAATGAAATGTTGAAGAGCGTACAGGCTCTTTAATCGTAGGGCCGAGTCCGACGCGCAAAACCTTTGCGGCCATTCAAGGCGCATGCGACCATTCTCCTGGTCGACTTTAAGATGGCATTTATGGAGGGGGTTCGTGAAACTGCTTAATTGGGTGCAATTTGAATGGGATCTGAGCGCGTTTCGCGACGTGGACTCGGAGCTGCCTCAGCACTATGAAATTGCTGCGGCCAGGAAGGAAGACGAAAAGGAACTGCGCAAGGTTTTTTCAAGCGCCTTTCTTCTCGATCCAAACTGGAATCCAGCTATCGGCGAAACAATGCGCAAGATCCAGTCATGGCTGGATCGTGCTTTAACCTCGGACACAAGTGTTTGTCTGGCTCTTCGTCACGGTTCACGGATCATTGGCGCAGTTGGTTTAATTTTTGAGCCCGAGGCGGAAAGCCATCTTGCGCCGGGACCCAGTGTTTTGATGGAATATCGCAATCGAGGGTTCGGGACCGCATTGCTGGCTGCGTCGCTTCGACTGTTACGGGAAAAAGGACTCACACGCGTGACTGGCATCACGCGAGAGGGTGTTCCGGTGACCAAATCGCTTTATCCGAAGCACGGCGGCACAAGCGCGCCGATTGACGTGAGCGCACCACTCGCCGCTTAGCGGCTGGAAAATCGACATGGCGCTGTTCAACGCGCCTGCCCAGCCGGTCTAGCCGCCACGGTCTGAGCTGGTCTGGCATTTTTCTGGCTTCATCGAGTTCAGATTGTATTCACGAATTCTACTTCTTGCTTGTTTTGTTGGTTTTGTCCCAGCGGCGCCGGTCCGGGCAGATTCCAGAGTGGAGGGACTAGTGCAGTTGCCCGCGCCCACAATGGAACGTCCACTCGACCAGCGTTACCGGACCACGGAAGCTCCGCTTACCCCTTCCAATCCACCCGCTGCAGTCGTTTATCTGGAAGGCGATTTCGCGAGCAACGTGAAGCCGGGAATCAAAGGTCCCGCTGAAATGGGCCAGAAAGACATGCTCTTTTCGCCTGATCTCATTGCGGTTTATGTCGGCAGCGTAGTCGAATTTCCCAATCTCGACGACACCTACCACAATGTTTTCTCTTATTCGAAGACCAAGCGATTCGATCTAGGCCGCTACCGCAAAGGCGAAAAACCGGGCGCAATCGTGTTCGACAAGCCGGGCGTGGTCACGGTGCATTGCGAAATCCATGATCGAATGCGCGGCACTATTCTGGTGCTGAAGACACCGTATTTTCAAAAAACCGACGCTACTGGCCATTACGTGCTCGAACATTTGCCGAGCGGCCATTTTGTTCTCAAGGCCTGGCTAAATGAAGCAGAGATCCGCCAGCAATCAGTCGAGCTGAAGTCCGGGGCGACTCTTCATGTTGATTTTCCAGCTAAATAACTGCTGTGTCGCAATCCCAAATTGAACTTAACCAGCGCGCTAAATTTCAAAGCGAAGTTGCTCCTGGCAATGATGCTTGTTGTGCTGGCGGTAACCGGCACCACGCTTTATCTCGCCGAAAATAATCTTCGCGCGAATCAGAAGCGAGCTCTCGATACTCAATTTCAAAATCGAGTCCGCTCGTTTCTCGCGGTGCAGGATGCGCAATCGAGCGTAATTGCCGAAAAATGCCGCGCCCTGGCCCGTTCCGTCCGGTTGCGTGCGGCATTGGAGGAACACGATGCCGAAGATCTCTATCGCAACGCATTGGCCGAGCTTCAAGGAATCTTTGATCCCAATCGGGCGGGCGATCAATACGAGCCAGATCCCGAACGCGCGACTTTCTTTCGCTTTCTCGACGCCACCGGCACCATTTTGCCGGCCGGAGAGTTTCCCGCTGGATTCATCGACGAGGCATCTTTGCAAGATGGTCTTAGTCCATCGGGCCGAACCCCGCAAAAGATCGGCAGTCAAAGCATCGGTTTTATCGCGCTCGAACGCGAAAGTCGCCCAAATGCCTTGCGCGAGGTGGTGTTAACAAAAATTCGCGATTGGGATGGCCATGATATCGGCGCGCTCGTTCTCGGTTTTCCGATCAATACCGGAAATCAACCAACGGAATCTGGGCAAACGACGATCAAGAGTGGAATTTGGCTCAATCGACAGCTGTATATCGAAGGACTTTCGCCGTTAGATCGACATTTGCTCGCCCAGCGCGTCGCTCTAGCGATGAAGCAGCAACCGGCCGGCAATTTCTATGTCGATCTTGAAATCGGGCCGCACCTTCTTTTTTATAAAGCGCTCGATCCCGATTCGCAATTCGCTCCCGCGTATCAGGTTTGTCTGTATCCGCTGGCCGCATCGCTCCGCGAAGAACAGGCCCTGCGCTGGAAAATTCTCGCTTTCGGATTGGTCGTATTGTTAGGCGGTTTTGGCGCCAGTCTGTTCCTGGCCAAAAGACTTTCCAAACCCGTCGATCAAATCGTCGCCGGGTCAGTCGAGAATCTCACTCGGCGCAAGCAGGCGGAGAGAGACTTGGTCGAGGTCAATCGGGAGCTGGAAAAAACGCTCACCGAGCTCAAGGCAACGCAGAAACAAGTCATCCAGCAGGAACGTTTGAGTGCGCTCGGGCAAATGGCCGCCGGCATTGCGCACGATTTCAACAACACGCTCATGCCTATTCTCGGCTTCGCCGACGTTCTTCTGGAAAACCCGGCGCTACTCGAGGACAAGGCCGAAGCGCGCCGTTGTTTGGAAATGTTGCGCACTTCAGCCAAGGACGCTGCCACTGTCGTCAGTCGGCTGCGCGAGTTTTATCGGCCGGCTAATACCGAAGAGGAATTTCCGATTGTCGATCTTGCCAAAATTGTCCAACAAGCCGTCGCGTTGACCGAACCGAAATGGCGCGGTCTAACTCAAGCCAGCGGCATCACAATTGCCGTAAATACCGAATTCAAAGCGTATCCCATCGTCGCCGGCGAGGAATCCTCGCTGCGCGAAATCCTTACCAACCTCTTGTTCAATGCTGTCGACGCAATGCCGCAAGGCGGCCGCATCTCTCTCGAAACTTCAATCGAAGGCGAACGCGCAGTCATTCGCGTAATCGATACCGGCACTGGTATGTCCGAAGCGGTGCGCCGGCGCTGCCTCGAGCCGTTTTTCTCGACCAAAGGTGAACGCGGTACCGGCCTCGGCCTGTCGATGGTGTATGGAATAGTTGAACGCCATCGCGGCCGGTTGGAAATCGAATCCGCACCCGGTCGGGGAACCACTTTTATCATTCGGTTCCCACTGGCTGAAGAAACACCCATGACGCAAATGGAAACGGCGACGGCCAGATCCAATTCGTCGCTCAACGTGCTCATTGTCGACGACGAAGCCCGCAGCCGCGAAGTTCTCTCCACTTATTTACGTTGCGATCAGCATTCCGTCGCAACCGCTTCGAGCGGCCGCGAAGCGCTCGAAAAATTCCGACGCACTCGATTCGATCTTGTGCTTATCGATCGGGTCATGCCGGAAATGAGCGGCGACCAAACAGCGCGATTCATGAAACAAGTGAATCAGAATATTCCCGTGATCATGGTCACCGGCTTCGGTGGATTAATTCAGGCCACCGGCACGCAATCGAAAGACGTCGATGTCGTCATGAGCAAACCAGTCACGCTCGACGCGCTGCGGCGCACGATTGACAAGCTTCTCCATGCGGCCTAACCAGTCCATATTTGTTTTCGCGCCTTTGATTGCGCTTTCGCTCGCCGCCCAGGCCGATCTGCTCGATGAAGTAAACAAGGCGCTTTGGATTCACGACTCGGACAATCGTTTTTCAGTTCAACTCACCGGTTTGCTCGATTTCGAAGGCTATTACATCGACCAGCGCCCACCGGGCACGATCGACAGCGAAAATGAATTTCTTTTTAATCCGCGCCTGCGACTTTTTCTCGACGCTCAAATCACGACGCATCTTTATTTTTGCGCACAGGTGCGGGTGGATCGCGGGTTTGATCCGTCCGACGATGGCGCTCAAATTCGGCTCGACGAATATTTCGTCCGTTACACGCCGGTGGACGAACGGATCAGTTTTGAAATTGGGAAATTCGCCACTGTCATCGGCAATTGGGTGCCGCGACATGACTCGTGGCTAAATCCATTCATCAACGCTCCCCTGCCCTACGAAAACATCACTACTCTTTCCGATTCGGAAGCGCCTTCTTCGCGGCGGGACTTTGCCGGACGCCGCTTTCAAACAACAGAACAATACGAACGCATCCCGCTCGTTTGGGGGCCGAACTACACGACCGGCGCGGTTGTGCTCGGGACGGTCGACAAATTCGATTACGCCTTCGAAATCAAGAATGCAGCCATCTCTTCGCGACCCGACAGCTGGCAACCGACTGAAACCGGCTGGGACAATCCGACTTACTCCGGACGCATGGCTTATCGACCCAACGAATCGTGGAACCTCGGTTTCTCCGGCAGCATCGGGCCTTATATGACCAATACCGCCGAGACGCGCGAAACTCTGCCGCTCGGCAAGAGCATCGATAATTACAACGAATATCTCCTCGGGCAGGACGCAAGTTACGCCTGGCGTCATCTGCAAATTTTCGCCGAAATATTCGAAGCCCGCTTTGAAGTTCCAACAGTGGGCGATGCCGACACGCTTTCCTACTACATCGAGTCGAGATACAAAATCACGCCGCAATTATTTGCCGCCGGGAGATGGAATCAGCAACTGTACGCCACGGTTCCGACCGGTGGTTGGGGCCCGCAACCATGGGGCAACGATATTTGGCGCGTCGACGCCGCGCTGGGATATCGCTTCACCAATTACTTGCAGGTGAAAATCCAATACAGCTTCAGTCATCAAGACGCCGCGGTGCAGCAAGGCGAACAACTTGTCGCCGGACAACTGACGATCAAATTCTGAAGCGAGCGCAGCGCTAACTCGAGAGTTGCCGTCTGCGAAGACGTGCAATAAGCAAGCCGAGCCCGCCGCCAACGAGCGACAAAACGATCAGCGCGCCGGCTGATGGCTCCGGCACGAGCGGGATCGGTATCTGGCCGACATTGCTCACCTCGGTGCCGGCGTTTGGCCCAACGATCAGCGTACCTTGGGCAGCGAAGAAGCCGTCCCGAAGCGGCACGACGTCAGAGTTTGACGTTCCGGCGATAGTCACCGTAAAAGGCCCAATGCCGGTGCCGCTCAAAGCTGGCCCGCTGTAAGTCCAGGTAAGATTCAGAATTGACGGGTCGTCCGGAGCGTTCGTCTTCGGCGGATTTACGCCAACCAGCGAAGTCGAGAAAGTCCAGCCGCTCGGCTGAGTGTTCGAGTCAGGAATAATCGAGCCAAAATCGTAGATCGTGAAAAAATCGCCGGTATTGGCGTTTTGATCGGCTGCTAGGTCAATCTGATAAGTAACAATCGTGTTCCCGCCCGACGCAATCGCGCTGACGTACGAAGGAATAATATCCGCCTTGGCTGGGAGGACTGCAGCTAAAACCCCGACTCCAACAATTACACAGACCGTCCTCATAAACCCTGCGGGGGTTTTAAGGAAAACAGCGGGAGAAGTCAATCAAATAATAACCGCGTCACCCGACGTCGCGCGCGTACCAATCCACCTTCCGGGTTACGTACATCACAACCGCCAGAACGACGAAGAGCGCAATCGCGCCCATGAGCAGGGCATAATCCTGTTGCCGTAAGGTAATGTAGAGAAATGTGTAAACGCCAGCCAGCCCGGCGCCGATCATCAAAGTCCGGACACCGCCTCCAAGGAAAAAACGACAGTACCAGGTAATCAATAAGGTCGAAGCGACCGCCGCAATCATGTAGGCGCATCCGAAGCCAATGAATTCCGAAATCGAAAGAAGCAGCAGATAGAAGAGGCAGAGCGCCGCGCCAACCATCAGATATTGAAATGGATGAATTTTCTGACGCGCCGTTATTTCGAACAAAAAGAACGTCGTGAAAACGAGCACCAGAAAGAGCACACCGTATTTGATCGAGCGCTCGACATAACGATACGCGTCCAGAATCGATAGGAAGTTCGCGCCGAACCTGGAATTGGTCACTGCGAGCACATTGAAACGCTCATTGCCAGCGCGGCTTTCCCATTGCTGCGGATAATCGCGGCCATAATAGGAAACTTTCCAGGTCGCGTTAAACCCATCCGGCCGGACCGAACGATCCGACGGCAAAAATGAGCCGCGAAATGCCGGGTCGGGCCAGTTCGATTTCAAGGTAGCTTCGTTTTGCACTCCGAATGGCACAAAGAAAATTCCCTCGCTGCCGTTGAAATCGAGCGGAATGGAAAACGCAATCTCGTTCGCAATCGGTTTGTCGCCGCTGAGCAACGCCGTCGCACCAGTTGTGTAACCGGGAACTTGGGATCCCGGCAGCATGTTTTTCTTCGCACCGCCCCAGTCGAGCACCAGACCTTCGCGCGTCCCACGGAGATCGTTCACCGCAATGGTCACAAAAGCGTCTTTCCATTGCACATCCTTAACATCAATCTTCAGCGCACTGAAATCAGGCGGCGCAAACTTTCCAGAAAGCGTTACCTGCGCTCGAAAGACAGCCGCGTCATAAATACCGCGGTGCAACATCTGTGTTTGAACATCGCCGTCGATTTTAAGCGATTGCGGCAAGAAGTAGGCATTCCCCAGTGCCGTCTCTTCCACCTCACGACGCTCCATTTTCCCGTCGGCCGCGGGCATTTCTTTAACAGCCTTGAATCGGTATTGAAACGGAACGCCGAGCACCGGACCGATCACATTTTGTTCCTTGCCCCAGGACGAAGTAATGTCCGCGACCGCCTCGTCGCGCCGCGACAGCCGGTCCTTCAGTACCCCGGTAATCATTGCCAGCGGAATGAGCAAAAGCAGGATCAGAATGCCGACACCGATCAGCTTGATAATCGTACTGTGACGCTTTCCAAATGACGGCTGCGATTTGGGTAACGGCGGAGGAGCAGTCGGCGTTTCAGGCATAACTCAAACGTTTTAATAAAGATACGGAGTCGATGCCATAATCTTTCAGTTGGCGAGAAAATAACGATTCTTCGACCAGCCTAAATCCCTGAATCCAGATTGACCGCTCACCGCATCTCACCGAAAAGAACCCAAGGTCTTTATGATGCAGGATTTCAAGTTTGCGACCCGGCAGCTTTTGAAGGCGCCGGGATTCACGGCCATGGCAGTATTAACGCTCGCCCTGGCAATTGGAGTTAACTCCGCCATTTTTGCATTAATCAACGGTGCGATTTTGCGACCGGTCGTGCCGTTGCGTCCAAAAGAAGTGGTGAACGTTTTCACCGCGCGGCAGAACGCCAGCCATGATTATCGGCAGTTTTCCTACAGCGAATATCGCGAACTGCGCGAGAATGGTGGTGATATTTTTCTTGATGTTGCCGCGCTCGAATTTGCCGTCGCCGGCATCGGACACGATCACGAGATGCGTCGCAGTTTCGCTTTTCTGACGTCGGAGAATTATTTCGCGCTCATGGGCGTGAAACCGTTTCGCGGCCGGTTTTACAACGCGGAAGAGTGCAAACCAAATGCCAATATCGCGGTGGCAGTTGCAGCCTACGGATTTTGGAAGCGAAGCGGTGAACGCAACGATTTCGTTGGAAGCACCCTTCAGATCAATGGCCAGCCTTACACAGTGATCGGCATCGCGCCGGAAGGCTTTAGCGGCGCCAGCGCGCTCGTGGCGCCAGATATTTGGGTACCGCTCGGGATTCGTTCGCAACTTGGCACCGCTTTTGGCGACTCCGAAACGATGCACGACCTGCTAAATCCGAAAAATTACGCGTTCAATCTGGTTGGACGAATGCAACCCGGTCTAACGATCGAGTCCGCGAAGGCGCGTTTGCCGGTTTTGTCGAAGCGACTGAATGCGATTCAACCACCAGATGCCGAGAGCGCGCGCGAGTTGCAAATTCAAACGCCGTCGCGGTTTAGCATCAGCACTACGCCGCAGGACGACGGCCCGGTTGCAGTCATCGGCACCTTGCTAATGGGTATGGCCGGCGCGGTTCTGTTGATCGCCTGTCTAAACCTGGCGAACATGCTTCTTGCGCGCGGCACGGCGCGATCAAAAGAGATCGCGGTCCGGCTCGCCGTCGGTGCCTCCCGCTGGCGAATCGTCAGGCAATTGCTCTGCGAAGGTTTACTGCTGGCGCTCGCCGGCGGATTGATCGGCCTTTTGCTCAGCGCCTGGTGCAACGACCTCCTCCTTCACTCGCTCGCATCGTTGCTTGGCAATTTGAATTTTTCATTCGTCATCAAGTTGCGACCGGACGCAACCGTACTGGCGATTACGTTTCTATTCTGCGTCTTCGCCACGATGCTCTTCAGTCTCGGCCCGGCCCTGAAAGCGACGAAAGCCGATCTGGTCAACGATTTAAAACAGCAAATCGGCGAGCCTGCGCGCCTTGGACGATTCAGCCGGTTCTTTGCGCCCCGTCACATTTCCGTCATGGCGCAGATCGCGCTTTCCCTGATGTTGCTGTTTGCTGCTGGATTGTTCTTCCGCGGCGCCCTCAAGGCCGCCGGTCTGAATCCCGGCTTTGTCGCAGCGGGCGACGTGGTCACGGAATTCGATTTTTCGTTGATCAAAAAAGAACCGGCCGATGCACGCCGATTGATTTTTGCCATCGTCCAGCGCGCGCGTGAATTGCCCGGCGTTAAAGCAGCTGCCATGGGCACGATGTTGCCCTACGGTAATTTCACGGACACGCGAAGGATCATGTCCATCAAAGAAACGATGCCGACTGATCCGAAAGCACCGGATCCAGGTGCAACAGGACTTTACACCGCGATTACACCCGGGTATTTCGAGGCAATCGGCGTAAAACTTCTGCGCGGCCGGGATTTCACGCAGGCCGAATGCGAAAATAAGGATGGGCGCCGCGTCGCCATTATCGACGAGGAAATGGCCAAGAAACTCTTTCCAAACGAGGAAGCTGTTGGTCAGCATGTTCGTTATACCAATCCACCCCGAGATGGTTCGCCTAACGACATGGAAATTGTCGGCATCGTCAGTAAACACCGGCATGACGTGCAAAACGACATGACTATGCGCCGGTTGTTTGTTCCCCTCGCACAAGGTTACAGCGGGAACGTTTTCCTGCACGTCCGTCTCAACACCCAGGATCGCCCGGCAGTCGCAGGAATGCTGCCGACTGTTCGCCAAATGTTGCGCCAGGTCGACCCGGATTTGCCCATTCTGCAAATGGCGCTCTTCGCCGACCTGCTCGAGAAGAGCGTCGGCCTCTGGGTCGTTAAACTCGGGGCGCTATTGTTCGGAGTTTTCGGCGGAATCGCATTGCTCCTCGCAGTCGTCGGCGTATACGGCGTGAAAGCATACGCCGTCGCCTGTCGCACCAGAGAAATTGGCATTCGGATGGCGCTCGGTGCCCATCGCAGAGATGTTTTTGCGCTGATTATGCGACAGGGTGCGCTTCAAACAGCGCTCGCGGTCAGCGTCGGGCTTTTGCTTTCGTTAGGCGCCGGCCGCGTCCTGGCGCAAATTTTGTATGAGGTAAGTCCTAGCGATCCGTTCGCGCTGGTCGCTTCGAGTTTAATGCTCGGCAGCGCTGCGCTTCTTGCTTGTTTCTTGCCAGCGCGTCGCGCCACTCATGTAAATCCGATCACCGCATTGCGAACGGAATAGATTCGTCCTCTTAGCCAGCAAGCTCAATTGATTGCTGAACGCGACCAAGCTGTCGAATTGGTTAAAGATGTCTGTTAATTCGCCGACCACGTGCCGACCACCGATTCAGCGACCCATTTGGTGGATGAAATAGCCTGCAAAACGATGTGACTGCCCTGGGCTGCATTGGCAATGTTACCGCCAGCAGAGCTAGTCATGTCGGCCACTTGGATAGTAGACCCGGCGCCTGCAATTATTTTCAACGTTTGAGCTGAATCCACATGAAAGCTGGCAGTGAGGTTGGCAGCGGCGGGCGGCAAAGTAAAATCGACCTCCCCGCTCGCCCCCGAGTTAGTAAAGGTGACGTTGGCATCGGCCGTGCCGTCGATGGCATAGCTGGATGTTTTGGCAACGACCGTTTTTGGAGCCACGAATGGATGAAACGTGCCTGGATCGCCCGTCCCGGCGGTGAAGAGTCCATTGGAATCCGGCCAGTAGCTTTGAATCACATCGTAGCGATTTACCAGCGCGACACCTTGGAAAGCGTAGTAGCGCGAACCGCCGCCAGCGGAATCAGTGGCGATTTCGATCGGCACGGTATCTTGGATATGAACATCAGTCAGCGTGATGTGTCCCGCCCCATAAACACAAATTGGGGCGGCGAGCCGGCTGCCGTTGATTTGGACCGCCGAGTTGCCATAGGTCTCAATCGCGTGAGTGCCGGAAATAGCCTCAGCATCGCAGTTAGTAATGCTCAAAGTAGTCCCGTGAAACTCGACAAATTCTCCCGCGCCTTCGCTTCTAAAACTGCTCACGCCGGTATTCGCGCCACAGAGATAGAAATCGAGGGTGTTGACCGAAGCAGAGCCACTCAGGATAGCCACGCCGCCACCGCCGCTGCAATTTTTTATGCCCGCAATGCTATTGGAGGCGATTTGGAGTTGGACGAAAGTAAAATCGAGACCGTTGGGATCATCGTTCAGAAAACCAACATCGTTACCGGTGAAGGTGCAGTTTAGAAAAGTGCATTCACTACCAGTGTTGGAGTTTGTGTCGGACGTATGAAACCCATAATGAAAGTTATAGAAGGAACAGGAGTAGAAAGTGTTGTTATAATTGACTGTGCCTGGCCCCGGCGAGCTTGGCCCGGTGAACTGAATGCCTTCGGTTGTGCCTCTAGTCCCGACGTTGTTCACAAAAGAAATGTTTCTAAATTCTCCATCTGAATTCATGTTGAACTTGAGGGCAACGCCGGTGGCTGATGCGGAACTGTATCTGATTTCAACGCCGCCCGGGCTCTGCCCGAACATAGATACGTGGCTGTTGCCGGTGCCGTCTCCGACGACTATGCTCGAGGCGATGTTGTAATTTCCGTCGGGGAAATAGACGATGCCATTGGGATTAGCGGCATTAATAGCGGCCTGAATCGAGGCCGAGTTATCGGCACTGTTTGTAAGCGCGCCAAAATCGAGGACGTTAAAATAAACCGGCGCGCCAGGAATGGCTGTGGGTAGCGGGGTTGGTCCCGGTTTTGGCTTTTTGTTAGGTGTTGGACCGTTGCTGAGGGCAATCGAAGTGCTGAGCAAGAGAAGAAACGCGGGAAAAAGTCTGGTGTCCATAATGACTATAAATTCCATAATATCAGCAGCCTGGGTGCCATAAATCGCGATTTTCCTTTACGGCCAATAATGACGCTGGCGTCGTCTGATTAATACAGGGTTAGCGCATAGGGAACAATATGTGGGGAGCGCAGCCGGCATTCATCGACCTGCCGCTAAATGGAAAATTTTTCGCGCCCGCAAACCGTGGTGTTAGCGGCGATTCGCGCGACCGTTTGATTCGCTCAAGTAAGTTAGGTCGATCACTAAGGCCATGCCAGCTATGGCTTGACATCTTTCAACAAGCCCGCCTAACATCTGCACCCCTTTAGCGGAGTTTGTCGTCCATGGATACTCTTTTCGGCCGAGCGCTTTTTTGGCTGATCTCAGGAATCGTCCGGATAGGATTTCGTTTCTTCCGTCTTCTTGAGTCGGTGCTTCCACAGGAGGTGTTGAGCATCATTGTTTGGCCCGTGGCCATCCTTTGGAGTTTAACTGAATCCGATAAACGCCGCAGGGTTACTGAAGCCTGGCGACGCTTCCCCGAGTCCTTTCGCCCCGACCGAGTAGACTATTACCTGATCCAGACGTTCGGATTAACGCATGCCCGGTTTATTTATCTTTGGGCTGATCGCCTGCCAAGGGCGCACTGGCGCAGGCGATGCATCCTGCGAGGCCACTACGATTCGGAGAAGCTCCGTCGGCCGACGAAGCCAATTATCTTTGCTACGCTGCATTTCGGACCGAGCCAAGTCTTGTTTGTTTGTTTGCGCGCCCATGGGATTCCCGTGACAGTCTTGGTCGGGCCAGAAAAGGAGCCGCGGCAGCGTCTTCGGCAACAATTTGTAAACCTAAAACTAAGTGCTCCGGTAGATATTCCGCCCGTGCTTCCAGCCACGGACATCGGGCGCATCCGGCGGAATCTGGTTCCGGGCCGGTTTCTGCTTGTTTCGATGGATGTAGACCGTGGAAAACAGATTCGTACGACGATTGACGGTCAGTCATTTCGGCTGGCCACCGGCCCACTTCGGCTCGCGAGCGTGCTCGGTGCGGAAGTAATTCCTTGTCTCATTTGTTTCGAAAAAGGCGCGTGGAAGGTAGCCATCCATTTTGGCGCCCCAGTCCCGCCGGGTTACCTCAATGGCTCTCTCAATCTGGAAGCTGCGGTCAATCATATACTGGGTGAGTTCTGGCCCCTCATTCACAGTAATCCTTCGCAGGTGAGTCATAAGCTGTTATCTTGTATGAACGTCGACGATTCGCCGGCCGTTCGAGAGGCTACAGACGATGAATTGCTGGCTTCATTGCCTTATTTTACGTAGCCTTTCAGATTCTTAGGAGCACGAGGCAAGACTACAGGCCGCCGTTGGCAGAGCCACGGACCAGATGAAAAGCATGGCTGGGGCCGGAATCGAACCGGCGACACGTGGATTTTCAGTCCACTGCTCTGCCAACTGAGCTACCCAGCCGCGGCGGAGCGTCACTATGCAACAATCCGCCTGCAGGGCAAGCACTCCGCTTGTCGCTTACTGCAGCGGTGTCTATCAACGTCGCATTTAACTGTCCGATACTCGCGCAAGAGCGTCGCTACAGAAATCTTCGCGGCAGCTCGATCGCGCTTCGCAAGCGGCGCAAATATTGATTTCGTGAGATTTCAACCGCACCGAATTGTGCCAGATGCGGCGTCAGCCATTGCGTATCGAGTAACGCGAATTTTTGCGCCCGCAAATGTTCGACCAGCGCCGCCAGCGCAATTTTAGACGCGTTCGTTTCGCGATGAAACATCGATTCTCCGAAAAACGCGCCGCCGATGGCAACGCCATAGAGTCCGCCGGCGAGGTTGCCATTGTTCCAGGCTTCGACCGAATGCGCATGGCCAAGTTTGTGCAACTGCTCATAGCTCGCGACGATTTCATGATTGATCCACGTGTCCTCACGCTTGGCGCACGCTCGAATCACGTCGCCGAAACGATGGTCGATCCGGATTTCGAACGCCTTTTGTCGCCAGGCACGACGTGATGCGTGCGGCAGATGAAAACCTTCCAATGGAATGATTCCACGGGGGTCGGGTGAGAACCAAGCAATGGAATCATCCTCCATTGCCATTGGAAAGACTCCAAGCCCATAGCCTTGCAGTAAGAGCTCCGGCTCGATCATTTGAGAGAATTGTAGGACGTTTCGGCGGAGCCCGAAAGTATTCGAGGCTGAAGGACAACGCTGTGCAAAATCCGGTCAATCTTGTCTATTTGCTTTTGGCCACTCGCTCCCTAAAATGAGCGGATGAAACGCCTGTCGCTCCTGTGCGCGATCGCAATCGCGCTGGCGACAGGCGGCTGCGCCGATCCGCTCGAGCAAACAACGACGCAGGACGTCAAAAGTCAGCTTCAGCGCGGAGTGAGTGGCGAAGGCCACCTGATTGATAGCGAATCGGTCAATAATCCGACCGCTGCTCCTGCCGGTTCGGGAAATCCGCCGGAAATTCCCCCGCAGTGAGAAAATCCGCGCACTCCAAAATTCTGATTCTCGATTTTGGTTCCCAATACACCCAAGTGATCGCCCGTCGTGTGCGTGAGCTGCAAGTTTATTCTGAGATTGTTCCGTTTAACATTTCGACCAAGCAAATTCTCGACCTCACGCCGAATGGAATCATTCTCTCGGGCGGCCCCGCCAGCGTGTATGACAAAGAGGCGCCGCACCTCGATCCGGAGATTTTTTCGTTACGCATTCCGGTGCTTGGAATTTGTTACGGCCTGATGCTGATGGCTCACCAGCTCGGCGGCAAAGTCGTATTTACAGGACGACGCGAATACGGAGCTGGAATCCTGCATGTCACAGGCGATTCGCAGCTCTTCGACGGGCTCGGCAAACAACTCGACGTTTGGAACAGTCACGGTGATGAAGTCACGACTTTGCCGGAAGGTTTCCGAGTCGTCGCGACAACCGAAGGATGCGACTTCGCCGCCGTCGAAGATTCCGCACGAAAACTCTACGGCCTCCAATTTCATCCGGAAGTTGTTCACTCCCCCCGCGGCAAGGAGATCCTGCAAAACTTTGTTTATCACATTTGTCACTGCGCCATGGATTGGACAATGGGCTCCTTCGTCGAAGAATCTTGCGAGCGCGTTCGGCGCCAGGTTGGCGACCAGAAAGTGGTGCTTGGACTGAGTGGCGGCGTCGATTCGTCGGTTACTGCGGCGCTTTTGCACAGAGCCATCGGCGATCAACTCACCTGCATCTTCGTGAACAATGGCCTTTTGCGCGCTCGGGAAGAGGAGGTCGTGCAGCGCGTGTTCGGCGAAAATTTTCACATCAAACTGAAATATGTGGATGCGTCAGACCGTTTTCTCCAAAAATTGCGCGGCGTCGTTGACCCCGAGCAAAAGCGCAAAATCATTGGCAACGAATTCATCGCCGTTTTTCAGCGTGCGACGGAGGAATTGCTGGGCGAGGGCCAGAAAAATGAGCACGGCGGTTACAAGTTTCTCGCGCAAGGAACGCTCTATCCGGACGTGATCGAGAGCGTTTCGATCGACGGCAATCCGTCCCAAGTGATCAAAAGTCATCATAATGTCGGCGGTCTGCCCGAGAAAATGCATTTCGAGCTGGTGGAGCCGGTGCGGCAGCTTTTCAAAGACGAAGTGCGCCAACTCGGGTCGCAACTCGGCTTGCCCAAGGAGATCGTTTACCGCCAGCCATTCCCCGGCCCCGGATTGGCAGTGCGTATTCTCGGCGAAGTCACGCCCGAGCGGCTAACGATTTTGCGCGAAGCGGATACAATCGTGCAGAGCGAGATGGAAGCGAGCGACTGGTATTATCGCGTCTGGCAATCGTTCGCCGTCCTTTTGCCGGTGCGCTCGGTCGGCGTCATGGGCGATCAACGCACGTACGAAAATACTGTCGCGCTCCGCATTGTCGAAAGTCAGGACGGCATGACCGCCGATTGGGTGCGGCTTCCCTACGAATTACTGGCGCGCATTTCATCGCGGATCAGCAACGAAGTCAAAGGCGTCAACCGCGTCTGTTACGATATCTCGAGCAAACCACCGAGTACCATCGAGTGGGAATAACTTCGAACGGGGATTTCGGATTGCGCATTCCGGATTTTTGATCGCTAATCGGCATCGATGAACGCGGAACAGGTTCGTCTCCAGGAAAATAATTCGCCGGACGAGCCGTGGCATTTTTGGGGACCATATCTGGCCGAGCGCGCCTGGGGCACAGTGCGCGAGGATTACAGCGCCAACGGCGACGCCTGGAATTATTTTCCGTTCGATCACGCCCGCTCGCGCGCCTATCGCTGGAACGAAGACGGACTCGGAGGGATTTCCGATTACAAGGGCCGGCTTTGTTTTGCGTTCGCTTTTTGGAATGAGAACGATCCGTTTTTGAAAGAGCGCTTGTTCGGCGTCACCCAGTCACAGGGAAATCACGGCGAAGATGTGAAAGAATTGTATTGGTACCTCGACAGCACGCCGGCGCACAGCTTCATGCGAATGATTTACCGGTATCCACACTCGCGTTTTCCCTACGAGGAGCTGATCAGGCAAAGCGGCGCGCGTTCCAAGATGGAAACCGAGTTCGAAATTTGGAACACCAGCGCTTTCGCGGAAAATCGTTTCTTTGACATCGAGATCGAGTATGCGAAAGCGGACGCGCGCGACATTTTGATTCGAGTCAACGCGAAGAATTGCGGGCCTCAATCTGCACCGCTTCATCTTTTACCGACGATTTGGTTTCGTAACACTTGGAGCTGGAGCCGCGATTCGGGGAAGCCAATGCTGTGTAAGACATCTGATCGCGATCACGTGACCGTCATCACAGCGAGTCACCCAAGGCTTGAAGATTACGATCTCTTTTGCGACTCGGCCGCCGATCTCTTCTTCACCGAAAACGAAAGCAACGCGGATCGACTCTGGGGAATTCCGAACGAAGCGCCGTTTGTAAAGGATTCGATCAACGATCGCGTGGTTGAAGGCAAGGTAGATGCCGTCAACCCGGCGCAAACCGGAACCAAAGCAGCCGCGCACTACCAGTTCAAGATTCCGCCGCAGGAAACGATCTCGATTCGGCTACGACTGGCACGCGCCGGATCCAAGACCAGCGTCGAAGCATTCTCAGACTTCGATGCGATATTCAACTTGCGCCGGACCGAGGCGGATCAATTTTACAACGATCTCGCGCCGCAAAGTCTGACTGATGAACATCGTGCGATTCAGCGGCAGGCGTTCTCCGGGCTTCTTTGGAACAAACAATTCTATCACTACATCGTCGAGCAATGGCTCGATGGCGATCCCGGGCAGCCTCCTCCGCCTAACGAACGGCAATTCGGCCGAAACTCGGACTGGCGACATCTTTACAACGAGCGCGTCATGTCGATGCCCGACAAATGGGAATTTCCGTGGTATGCATCGTGGGACCTCGCCTTTCACTGTCTGCCGCTGGCGCTTGTCGATGTGCAATTCGCCAAAACCCAGCTCAAGCTGATCGTGCGCGAATGGTATCTGCATCCGAACGGCCAGATCCCGGCCTACGAATGGAATTTCAGCGACGTAAATCCACCGGTCATCGCTTGGGCGGCGTGGCGCGTTTATCAGATCGAGCGCAAACAAACCGGTAAAGGCGACCGCGCATTCTTGGAAACCATTTTCCACAAGATGCTCATCTCGTTTACCTGGTGGATAAATCGCAAAGACGCGGAAGGGAACAATATCTTCCAAGGTGGTTTTCTCGGACTCGACAATATCGGCGTCTTTGATCGTAGCGCGACGTTCCCGGACGGGACCTACCTCGAACAGAGCGACGCTACCAGTTGGATGGGAATGTTTTGTTTGAACCTCATGCGAATTGCGATCGAACTGGCGATGGAAAATCACGTTTATGAAAACATCGCCACCAAGTTCTTCGAGCATTTTCTTGGGATCGCAGCGGCCATGAACAATCTCGGCGGCAAAGGCATCGGGCTTTGGAACGAGGATGACGAATTCTACTACGACGTCATTCACACACCGGGCGGGCGTTACTTCCCTCTCAAGGTACGCTCGGTGGTGGGACTGCTTCCGCTACTCGCGGTGGATGTGATCCAACCCCAACTGATTGACGCCTTGCCTAATTTCAAACGGCGACTGGAATGGTATCTCGCCAATCGCCCCGACCTTTGCAGTTTGATCTCGCGCTGGGACGAGCCGGGGACAGGCGAGCGCCGATTGGTCGCGATTACTCGCGGTCACCGGATGAAATGTTTGCTGCGCCGCATGCTCGATCCGAACGAATTTCTCAGCGATTACGGTATCCGTTCGCTCAGCAAATATCACAAGGAACATCCGTATGTGTTGACCGCGCGCGGTCAGACGATGGTTGTTAATTATGAGCCGGCCGAGTCTCAAACCGGAATGTTCGGCGGTAATTCGAACTGGCGCGGGCCGGTGTGGTTTCCGATCAATTATTTGCTGATCGAATCCCTCCAGCAGTTTCATCATTATTATGGCGACGATTTCAAAGTCGAATGTCCAATTGGTTCTGGTCAGTTCCTGCATTTGAAAGAAGTCGCGAACGAACTTTCGAATCGCCTGATCAAAATCTGGATGCGGGATCAAAACGGCGAGCGCGCCTTCGCGCGTGCGTCGCAGCCTGCCCTCGATGGCGACGGCCGCTATCACTTTCACGAATATTTTAATGCCGACAATGGCGCAGGCCTCGGCGCATCACACCAGACCGGCTGGACTGCGCTCGTGGCAAAGCTGATCCAGCAGCAAGGCGAGTTCGGCACGATTAAATAATCGACGCCACCGGCCAGGATTTACATTCTTTCGAAGTGATCTTTTTCGTCTGCCGGATTGATGGAACACAAATCGGCGAATTCGAGGAGGCCGAATTTCGGGAAAAGCTTTTCGCGAGGAAAATCAAAGCGGACGATTACTATTGGCACGAGGGAATGGCCGATTGGCGGCCGGTATCGAATTATCGTGCTCTCGCCAAAACCCAGCGAATCTCATTCGCGCCGCCCATGCGGCCAACGGTCAAGATCGACGTGAACGAGGTGAAGATTGCCCTGGAAAAGGACAAAGCGTCGAATCCGGTTTCACGATTCTTCGACCGAATTCGAGGCCGAAAATAGGTGAGCGCCGCTATAACTCACCGACGCATAATGTGAATGGCGAGGATGCGGCTTTGATGCCGCGCCAGAAGATAATCGACGAAGTCGCCGATGATCGAGTTCGGTTTGTTCCCCAGCTTGGTGACAACGCGACAAATCAAGGTGCCGCTGCGCGCATGCCATTCGAGATTAATCGCGCCGTGAAGATCGCGTGCGCTGTGGATTTTCGCCCAGCCATGGGGCCGGCCCGGCTGCTTCGCCCAGACTTTGATGAAGCCGAATTTCTTCTCCAGTTGCGGGTCGCTCATTATTTTGTTGCGCAACGAGCCGCGGCCGGTCGTAATCACTTGAATAACCGTTTGCACTACTGCCAATCTCGCCTAACGACGCAAAAAATAAAGTGCCATCAGATCCGATCGAGCGATCGTAACATGACGTAAACATCGACGTATCCTTTTGTTGGGTGTCGAAAAGCGCAAGCCAGAGTGCCAACGATTTCGAATCCGAGCTGTTTCCACAATCGAATTGCCGCCTCGTTGGTCGAAACCACGAAGTTGAACTGCAGCGCGCGAAAGCCGAGCCGGCGGGCCTCGGTCAGGCAATGTTCAGCCATGGCGCGGCCGATTCCCTTGCCGCGCGCAGCAGACGCAACCATGAATGCGGCATTGGAGACGTGTGCACCACCGCCCGATTGATTAGGCCGCAAGATGTAGGTGCCGAGGATATCTCCATTTTCCTCAGCCACGTAGGTATGGATCTCTTTTCCAAGCCAGTACGCCAGCGCATCCTCACGCGAAATGTGCGGATCGATGGCGTAGGTATCTCCAGCCGCAACAACCGCGTGGAAGATTTCCCAGATTGCGCCGTAATCCGATTCGTTTGCCGCACGAATTTTTATTTCCATTGATTAGACTTCGGGTCCCAAAACGGACCGGCTAGGCCAATGGAAGCGAAGATCGAAACCATTTCGTCAGCCGCAGGTCGTCGCGATTCGACCGTTATTCGATTCGAGTACCAATGCAGGGCAAGTTGCCAGAGTTGATCGAGGTTGATCAGCGGTCGACGCGGAATGTTCCTGCCTTTGCACCAGAGATCGACGGTTTCTTCCGACCGGAAGAGAAGCATGGTCGCTCAGGTAAAAATGAGGTTGTCCCACCAATGCGCCGCCGGAACGGCGAAATGCGCAAAGTACGGTTTCAAAATCGGCTGACCGTTTTTCACTTCGAGCGTTAACGGCTCGCCTGTATGCCCATCCAAAGCATGACTCACCGCATCGCAATGCAAGGCCGCCGCCACTCCATACGCATCCCAAACACAGTTGGCATAATAAAGTTTACCATTTGCTTCCACTGGAAACGGAGTCGGCACGGCGGAGAATGGCGGCGCCATGCGAACCCGTGTTCGGTCTCCTGGTTCCGGAAGCACAAGACGTTTGGCGTGAAGCCGGCCAAAAGCGGCGACAACTTCGTCCTGGCTGACGCCGAGATTACGGGAAACTTCCGGTGAAGCCGGAATGCGGCCAGTCTCGGCGATCGTTTCGTAAATCGCCAACTTCACCCTGGTATCGAGTTTATCGTCCTTCGTTTCCAGGCCGATATTCCTTTCCAACTAGTTCTTGTCCAAAAAGGGCAACGAGCCCGATAAGAATTGCAAGATCAACCGCCAGATGCTGCGGAAAGCTCCAATGCTCGCTGGCGTGACCAAAACAACCACACGTGATGTCGAGACCGCGCACTTTGGCCGCGATTGTGACCGCCAGAAAAACCAGGATCAGCAAAGTCAGAATCAATAATCCGCCGCGATAGAATTTTCTCAAGACGACAGCCAGACCGGAAAAAATTTCCAGCCATGGCAGGTAGAACGCGATACCGACGGCAAAGCTCCATGGCAGCAATTTGTAATTATCGATGTCGGTTGCGAAGCGGACCGGGTTAAACGCCTTGCTTGCGCCGGCGTAAATGAATATTCCGCCAACGAGCACGCCCAAAGTCCACCAGACGATTCTCACAACTCTGATCACCTTCTACTCGTCACTTTTTTCCATTTTTCCCAGCCACCCTGCAAAACTCGAATGTCGTTAGGCAGTTTCGCCTCCTCGTGCAACCGAGTCGCCACTTCCTTAGCGGCGTTACAGCTTTGGACGCTGCAATAGACGACGATTTTCTTTTCCGGCGACCAGACTTGCAAAAACTGTGGAAGCAATTCGTTCCAACGATCTTCGTTGAGAGAAATTGCACCCGGGACATGTTCGCGCGCGAATTCTTCATCCGGTCGCGCATCAATCCAAATCGCGTTCTCGCCCCAGCTTTCCGCCAGATCAACTGTTACGACTTCCGAAGCCGGAATCGGCGATTGCCACGAAATTTTATCGCGAAAGTAAATCGCTTCTCCAATTGCGGGCAAAAGCGCAAGCGCCATCAGCAGCAGGGCCGGCCGGACCACAAACGTCATACGTTATCGCGAGGCCGCGTTTGGCGGAGCCGGTTTTCCGGTCACGATTGCCGTCGCTGAGAAAATTTTCGGTGATCCTTCCGCTTGAATCGTAATCGTCGCGCGATCCGGTTTGGCGGTCTGTTTTGGCTGCACCTTAATTTTAAACTCGCTGTCACCGACCGGCTCGAACCCGGCTTGAAAGGCTGGATCGGAGACAGTGACCTTGATCGAATTGACCGTCCCCTTCGCTGCTTTGACCATGATCGTTTTCGGCCTCGGATCTTCGCCTCCGTTCCAATAAACGAGCGCCGGCTGGACTTCGAGCGGCGGCGCGATCACCGCCTTGAGCAAAAGTGTCGTCGTGGCGCGTCCATGGTCGGGATCACTGGATTGCACGGTAACGTCTCTGATTTGCGTTCCCTTGCGATCCCCAATGTTGAATGTAACCGTTATTTCGCCTTTTTCGCCCGGGTCAATTGGATTTCGCAAGGCATGGGCTGCCGTACAACCGCACGAAGCGTGGACCAGATTAATAATTACCGGAGTCTTGCCAGCATTTTCATATTTGAAATAACCGACTGCTTGCTTCGCGCCGAACGCCGGATGCACTTCCAGCGTTGTCTGTTCCCATTTTAATTCGGCGCGCGCGCTGGCGCAGAGAAAAACCGACAAGATGAGAGCGCCGCATTTCATTTCTTGGAGTAGGAGTGTCTAATATAGTCGGCAACCGCGTCACGCCAAGATCGTGGCGGCCGACCGGCGAACGCCGCATACTTGGCGGTCGAAAGAACGGAATAAACCGGGCGCTGGGCGACCCAGCTTTTCATGTCCACTAATTTAAGAGCGCCAACACTTCTGGCTTTGAGTGGAACGCCTAACGAACCGCAGTATTCAATCGCGAATTGCGCGTACTCCTGCCAGCTGCATTCGCCAGCGTTCGCAAAATGCAGAATACCGCCCGGGGTGTCGGGGTCGAAAAACCGCGGCAACATCAGCGCCACGTCCAGCGTATAAGTCGGCGTCGAAAATTTATCCGATACCGCGCTGACATCTTCGTTCTCGAGCGCGCGTTGAATTATCTGATCGATAAAGCTCGGGCGCGCCGGGCCGAAGACCCACGAGACACGGACAACGAGATGGCGATCTTGCACCGCAAGCACATTGGTTTCTCCTTCTCGTTTCGATTTGCCGTAAACACTAACGGGCCTCGCCGGATCGGTTTCGGCATATGGTTTCCGATTCTCGCCATCGAAAACGTAATCGGTGCTGAAATGAATCAGACGGGCGTTTTTGCTCGAACAAATTTCCGCCAATGCACGTGGCGCCTCGGCATTGATTTGAAACGCTTCCTCCCGTTTTGTTTCGCAAAGATCGACATTGGTAAACGCAGCGGCGTTGATCAAAACGTCGAAATCGAGCGGCAACAGCCATTCTTTCATCTCTTTTTCATTGCCGAGATCGAGCTCTTCGTGATCGAAAGCGAGAATTTCAAACTTGTCTCGATACTCGCGGACGAACGCACCGCCAAGACGACCACCGGCACCAAGGATCACGATTCTCATTAATTGTGGCGGTTGCTCCAAGTCTCTCAGACTAGTTGATCAACAACACATGATAGAACGCGCCCGGTTGACTTCCTTCGCCGGGATCGATGATTTGGGCGGTTCCGCTTGTGCTGGCTGTAAAATCAGCGACGCCGGGAATGTTTTGCCAAGCGGCATCGGTGAGGTTGATCTTGCGTTCGAGCCGGTAGGTTCCTCCCGCCACGGCGGAAAAGCTGACTGCGATATTGCTCCCGTTCTCTCCGATGCCAGTGATCCGCAGCAACGCAGCATCGACCGCTGCTTTAATGTCTAATCTTCCATATCCATAAGTGTTGTTCGGCGAACCAGACGAACCGCAGTCGGTTGACGAGATCTGAACAGCCGTTTCATTGAGGATCGTTTCCGTCATCGAGATGTCGTGACGCAGCATTGGTTGGGCCGACCACAACAATGCAACCGCTCCGGCCACGTGCGGAGTGGCCATCGAAGTACCGCTGAGAGTGACGTAGGAAGTAGTGCTCGTATTGTAGCTGGAGCGAACATTCGTGCCGGGTGCGCTCAAGTTCGGCTTGAGACGGTTGCTGCCATCAGCGGTAACTGGCCCGCGACTGCTGAAGGAAGCGATGACATCGGTGCCGTTATTCAACGCGCCGATCGAGTACGCCGCGTCGTAAATCGCTGGCGGGTCGGAGACAGTTGAACAACCCGGTCCGGAATTGCCGGCGGCGAACACAGTCAGGATGCCGGCGGCGTCCTGCGCCTCCACCGCGGATTCGAGAGTAAGGGTCGAACAACCTTCCGAAGCCGGGCAAATCCAGGAATTGGTCGATATATCCGGGGCTTTGGTTGGGTCGCCCTGATCAGGCGTCCCGGTCACCGGGTACGGCGCGAGGAAAAATTCGAAGCACTCCATGTAACTGGCGGGCGTGCCGTTGCCCTGGTCCATGTTGCGACAGCCGATCCAGCTCGCTCCGGGAGCCATTCCGATCTGATTGCCTTCACCATCGTCGCCGACGGCCGTGCCCATCGTATGCGTTCCGTGGCCGTAGTCATCGCACGGAGCAACCGAGTCGTGACCGCAGGATCCACCGCCGGAATGAATGCTGTCGTGCCAGTTATAATCGTGATTCGCAGTCGTGCCGTTCCAGCCGCGATACTTATTTATTAGCGCTGTGTGATTCCAAAGGTAGCCGGTATCTTCACCGCCAATAACGACGCCCTGCCCGGTGAAACCGAGCGCCCATACGTCCGGCGCGCGCGAATAGGTAATGCCCGGTTCGATGCTCGCGACACTGTCCGGTCGTGCCATTGCGTCATTAAGCGCAAAAGGATTCGGTAGGTTACGAATTCGTGGGTTTCCCTCCACGCGCAGAACATCGGGACGCGCGGCAACTGCCTGGGCCACCTCGAGACTACCTTTGACCCAGATCAGATTGACGATGTAAAACGAGCGGCACTCGACCTTGCGATCGCGCAACCATTGCAAGAGCGGCGCCTGTGTTGTTTGCGCCTTGCTCCACAACGCATCCCGGACGTAGCGGCCTTTTTCCGCTTTTGTTCGTAACGCTTTTGCACCCGCAAGATCGGCCTGATCAGCCAGGACAATCAGGAACTCTGCCTGTTTGCCGTTCGCAGTTTGTTCGAGAACCCATGGAGCGATCTTGTCTATCCCGACCGAACGCGGCGGCGCGGCGGCAAAACTAAACATGGCTAGCAGCGCTCCAACCACGCAAAGGACAGAGCCGAACAGGTTGCGTGAATCCAACACCTTCGATGCGCTGGCGCGATTTCTTTCCATGATCATTCGGACTTCCAGTCTAATCCCGAGCCTTGCGTTCGATCAATGATTGCCGGCAGGATGGGTTGGGCTCGAGCAGGCCTTTTGCCAGAAAGGCAAATCACCTTCGAGGCAGCGCCAATCACCCGAAAAATAGTAACAAGAATGTCACACTCGCTCTCTCGCAAACTCGGTTAAATGAAAGCTGTGCAAGCCTCGACTTTCGAGGAACAAAAGCAAAAAGCAAAAACGGCGAGGATGGAGATTGGCGAATCGGTGCGGGCCGAAGCAGTCGACCTTCGCTCTTTGCTCAGCCACCGGAACGCGGTCAAGGCAAGCGACAGCGTCGAGTCGGTATCGGAAGCGTTCGCCAAGAACAAAGTCGAGTTCATGGCAATTCTCGATGGTGCGCGGCTGGTCGGACTTTGCTCCCGTCATCGAGTCAGCGAATTGCTGGGAGGTCGCTATGGCTTTGCACTGTGGGCGCGAAAACCGATCGGGCTGCATTGCTCGCCTAACGAAACCAGAGTTTCGGTAACGACACCAATCGTGAACGTTTTGAGAAAAGTCTTCGCTCGCGGCGACGATACTTTTTACGACGACGTTTTGCTGGTTGATGAGGATGAAGCGTTTCTAGGCCTGATCAGCACCCAGACGTTGTTCACGGTGCAGAATGCGCTGATGCGGACGAACATTCGCGATTTGATCGAAAAGGAGCGCGAGATCGAGCGTAAGAACGAGCAGATGGAGACCGATCTCCGGATGGCGATGGAACTTCAACAAGCGTTAATGCCGGTGACGTATCCGGTTTTTCCCGCGAATGCGACCCCTGAAACAACACAGCTTCGGTTTTCGCATCTCTATCGGCCGGCCAGTCTGATCGGTGGCGATTTCTTTTTCATCGTGCGCGTATCCGATTCGTCTGCCGGCTTGTTTATCTGCGACGTGATGGGTCACGGCGTTCGCTCTGCGCTGATCACATCGATGTTGCGGGCATTGATCGAAAGCCTCGGCCCGCATGCGGCTGATCCCGGACAATTGATGACTCGGCTGAATACCGAATTGACCAACATTCTTCGTCAGACCGGCACGGTGTTGTTCGTGACCGCAATCTATTGCACGCTCGATCTAGACAGCGGCCAACTGCGATTTGCGCGCGCTGGACATCCTTATCCGGTTCGCATCCACAATGCCGGCAACCGAATCGAGATTTTGAGTGATGAATCCGAGCGCGTTGGACCGGCCCTCGGACTCTTGCCCGAAGCGCGATACCGCACGGCCACCGTTTCTCTTTTGCCTAACGATCGCCTCTTGCTTTTCACCGACGGAATTATCGAGGTCGACGACCCGGGCGAGCACGAATTCGGCATCGAAGGTTTAATCGCCAGTGTGCAAAAAAATCGCGAGAGCGGCGATAAATTTCTCGAATCAATCCTACATGATGCTCGCGCTTTTGCCGGCGATAATGAATTCAAAGACGACGTTTGCCTGGTCACCGTTCAGTGGAGGCCGCAGCAGTAGGCTGAGATCGCGGTCCCCTTCGTCGCCCGCGTGGATTCCGCCGGAAATGAAATCGACAATAGGAAACAAAAGAGAAGTTCGTCTCCTTTCACGTAACAAATAAAACCAGCGGCCTGACAAGAAAGAACCCTTGTTTCAATCGGGTCCGTTCGCTTGAATCGGGCAAATGAGATTTCGAAAGGCTCTGCCCGGCCGGACCATCCCCGGATGGTCGATCCTGGCTTTTTACTTCGCTGTTTGCGCAGGCGCTTTTTCGCAAATCTCGCCTGCTTTATCGCCCCAACCTTCCGCTACACCGTCATCACCTTCCGCGAGCGATTACGATTTGCGCTGGGGTGTAAAAATTCCGATGCGCGACAAAGTCGAATTGAACGCGACTTTGTATTTGCCGGAATCGCCTAACGAGTCGCAGAGGCGAACGCCGGTTATCTTCACGCTCACACCTTATATTTCCGACACCTATCACACGCGCGCGGCGTATTTTGCCTCGCACGGTTACGCCTTTGCGCTGGTCGATGTCCGTGGCCGTGGAAATTCCGCGGGCGAATTCGAGCCGTTTGCGCAAGAATCGCACGACGGTCACGATGTTGTTGAATGGCTCGCGCAGCAGCCGTTCTGCGACGGCAAAGTCGCGATGTGGGGCGGCTCGTATGCCGGATTCGATCAGTGGGCGACGGCAAAAGAATTTCCACCGCATCTGGCGACGATCGTTCCAGCCGCGGCCGCGCATCCCGGTCTCGATTATCCTTCCTATCTTAACATCGGGATGAATTACGATGTCCAATGGTTTACCCAGACCAGCGGTCGCGCGAGCCAGTCGAACCTCTTTGGCGATTCCAAGTTTTGGCGCACAAAATTTCTCGAGGCCTACAAGAAACACATCGCGTTCAAGACGCTCGATTCATTCGTTGGAAATCCGACTCTAAATTTTCAACGCATTGTCAACCATCCGATGGTCGATGCTTATTACGATGCAATGGTGCCGACGGTTGAACAATTCAAGAAGATCGCGCTGCCGATTTTGACGATCACCGGGCAATACGACGGCGATGAGCTCGGAGCGATGAGTTACTATCGCGATCACCTTGCGAACGCATCGCCCGAGGCGCGCGCGAAACATTTCCTTATCATCGGCCCTTGGGACCATGCCGGCACGCGCACGCCGACCGATGAAGTTGGCGGTGTGAAATTTGGTCCGGGTGCGATTGTCGACCTTAACGATCTCCATCGGCAATGGTACGACTGGACGATGAAGAGCGGTAGAAAACCGGAATTCTTAAGAGACCAAGTCGCCTACTATTTGCTCGCCACTGGAAACAGTGGTGCGAACGCTGAATGGAAATACGCCAATAATTTCGCAAACCTAATCGCCAATCCGAAAATTTTTTACCTCGATTCCGCAAACGGCGACGCCAACGGCGTGTTTCGTTCAGGGACGCTGACGGAAAAACAGCCTGACCAAGGCGTAGACCAGTTTGTAAACGATCCGCTCGATATTCATCGCGGTGAAGATGTCGAGGGAGTCGAGCCTAACGAAAAGACCTCGGGTATCGATCAGCGTTTCGCTCTGGGCATCGCCAGCGACGGCCTCGTTTATCACACTGCAACTTTGCCTAACGAAACACCATTGGTTGGCTGCCCAAAAGTTACGCTTTGGATTTCCATCGATACGCCGGACACCGATCTCCAGGCCGATCTTTACGAAATCCAGCCTGACGGGACGAGCATCGCGCTTTGGAGCGACATGCGACGCTTGCGCTATCGCGAATCGCCGCGCGAAAGCAAATTGGTTAGGCCGAATGAAATCGTGAAATGCGAATTCGATCCTGGCTTGTTCATTGCACGCCGATTAATGAAGGGCAGCCGGCTACGACTGGTCGTTTATTCGCCGAACTCGATCTTTTGGCAAAAAAACTATAATTCGGGAGGCGTTGTGGCCGAAGAAACAGCCAAGGACGCGCGCACAGCCCACGTCAAGGTTTATCACGGCGCGCAGCACTCGAGCGTGATTCAGCTTCCCTTGCGGTAAGATCGACGTGAAAAAATCGTTTATTGCGCTCTTCGTCGTCCTGCTCGGCATTCACGCAATATCTGCCGACCCGCTCGCGCAACTGGCCAACGATTTTTGGAGCTGGCGCGCGAAATACGCGCCGTTCACCGGCGACGATGTGAACCGAATGGAACGCCCAGGCGGAATTCGTGATTGGTCGAAAAACGCGATTGAAAAGCGACAACACGATCTGGCGGAGTTTGAAACGCGCTGGAAAAAGATCGATCGCGGCAGCTGGCCGATCCCGCAACAGGTCGATTACGAATTGATCGGATCGGCTCTCGCGCGCGTCCATTGGGAGCTCGAGATCAATCCGCGCTGGAAACGCGATCCGAATTTTTACATTGATCAAACACTCACCGCTCTGGCGGAAGCACTAACAGTTCCGGCGCCCTACGACGACACGCGCAGTAAAGAAATTCTGACGCGAATCGAAAATATCCCGCCGATCCTGCAACAAGGAGAGGCGAACCTGGAAAAGCCGCCGGCGCCGTTTGCGAGCGTCGCGATTCAATCGCTCGACGGCGTGCGCGATCGATTAACACAAATGGCCCATGCGCTGCGGCCTTCGACAACGCTCAAGGATGCGGAATTGAACAACGCAACGGATCGCGCCGCGAGCGCCCTGGAACATTTTCGAGATAAATTGCAGCAACTATTGCCGTCACTGCCGCAACAAACGGCGCTTGGCCGTGATGCCTACGTTTTCTTCTTAAAAAACGTCGCGTTCTATCCGTTTTCCCCGGAGGAAATGTTGGCGATGGGCCGCCAGGAATGGAATCGCGCGGTTGCGTTCGAGACCTACGAGGTGAATCGCAACAAAAATGTTCCACCTTTGCAACTCGCGCCAAGCATCGACTCAGAAATCAAAGATGCTGGGACGAAAGAACAACAGATTCGCGCATTTCTCGATGAGCGCGGCATTCTGACCGTTCCGAAGTGGCTTCAGCATTATACGCTGCGCCCGACTCCGGATTATTTGCGTGCATTCGGCTTTACCGAGACAGACGATTTCACTTCGCCGTCGCGTCTGAACGAAAATTGTATCCGCTACGTGACCGAACCCTCGCAAAACCTTGGTTATTTCTGGAAAGCGACGGCGATGGATCCGCGACCAATCACCGTTCATGAAGGAATTCCCGGCCATTATTTTCAACTTTGTCTTTCCTGGAAACATGAGGACCCGATCCGCCGCCATTACTACGATTCTGGCGCGAACGAGGGTATTGGCTTTTATGCCGAAGAAATGATGTTGCAGGCCGGCTTGTTCGACGACAGTCCACACACCCGCGAAATCATTTACAATTTCATGCGGCTGCGGGCCCTGCGGGTGGAAGTGGACGTGAAACTTTCGCTTGGCCAGTTCACGCTCGAGCAAGCTGCCAAATATCTCGAAGAAAAAGTCCCGATGGATTCGCAAACGGCTCGCTCGGAAGCGATCGCTTTCTCAACCGGCCCTGGCCAGGCGCTCACTTATCAGATCGGCAAACTTCAGATCACGAAATTCCTCGCGGACGCGCGCATGCAGCAGGGCGACAAATTTAACCTTCGCGCCTTCCACGATTTCGTCTGGAAAAACGGCAATGTGCCGATCGCGCTCCAAGAACGGGAGTATCTAGGCGAACCGCCCATGATTGGAAATCGTCCGCGATAGCAGTTTCGACGAGCTCTTGTGTCAGTTCTTGGCCCGCAAGGAAATGTTTAATCGACGATTTCGAGGCCCATTTGGCGGGCGGTGCCGGCGATGATCCGGAAAGCGGCTTCGTCATTGCGCGCGTTCAAGTCCTTGGACTTCGTTTTCACGATGTCCATGACTTGTTTGCGCGTAACTTTGCCGACCTTGGTTTTGTTAGGCTCTTTCGAGCCGGCGGCGATGTTGGCCGCTTTCTTCAACAAAACGGCCGCGGGCGGACTTTTGGTGATGAAAGTGAACGACTTGTCTTTGAAAACGGTGATGACGACCGGAAGAATATCGCCGGCTTGTTTCTGGGTGGCGGCGTTAAATTCTTTGCAGAATGCCATGATATTGATGCCACGCGGTCCGAGCGCAGTGCCGACCGGCGGGGCCGGATTTGCCTGACCAGCAGGGATCTGCAATTTGATGTGAGCGATTACTTCTTTGGCCATAAAACTCTATCCGCGTTCGACCTGCCAATATTCGAGCTCGACCGGCGTGGCGCGGCCGAAAATAGTTACCGAAACGCGAAGCTTGCCGCGCTCGGGATCGATTTCTTCCACAATTCCGTTCTGATTCTGGAACGGACCATCGGCAACTTTGACCGTCTCGCCAACTTCAAAAGAGACTTTCGGTTTCACCTTCTCTTCGCGTTCTTTCATCTGGGCGAGCATGCTTTCGACCTCGGATGGTCGCATCGGGATCGGTTTGTCTTTTGTTCCGGCAAAGCCGATCACGCCGGGCGTGTCGCGAATAAAATACCAGGTGCGACCGACCAGCTGATTTTGCTCATCCAGCAGATGCATGTTTACAATCAGATAGCCCGGGAAAAACTTTCGCGTAGTCTCGCTCTTGCGGCCCTTCTTGATTTCCGAAACGCGTTCAGTCGGAACCAGCACTTCGTAAACCAGATCGCTCATTTCCTCAGTTTTCACCCGCTTCATGATGTTTTCGCGCACTTTGTTTTCCTGACCCGAAAGCACGTGCACCACGAACCATTGATCTTTCCCCGCGACCGTTTGAGCCATATTTAATGAAGCTTGGTAAAGAAGTGGATGACGTTAACGAGCACAAAATCGAAAAGCGCAACGTAACCGCCTAACAACAACATCGAGATGACGACGACCAGGGTCGAGTCCCACAGCTCCTTGTACCGCCGGAAACCCTTTTCCTTCGGGTCCCACGGCCAGGAAGCTTTTTGAAGCTCGACCTTCACTTCGTTAAAGAAGTTTCTCGTCTTGGTGATCATTTGACGATGGCGATGTTATTTAAATGTCGATTCTGCGATCAATCACGCCAGGAGGGACTCGAACCCCCAACCGACGGTTTTGGAGACCGCTACTCTACCAATTGAGCTACTGGCGTAAGTTTCCTTAATCTAATCAAGAATATCGCTCACGCGACCCGCGCCGACGGTCTTGCCGCCTTCACGAATAGCGAAACGGATGGTTTTCTCCATGGCGATGGGCGTAATCAACTCGACCTCGATCGAGATATTGTCGCCCGGCATCACCATTTCCACGCCATCAGGCAATTTGACCGTGCCAGTAACGTCGGTCGTACGGAAATAAAATTGCGGCCGGTAGTTGGTGAAGAACGGCGTGTGACGTCCGCCTTCCTCCTTACTCAGCACATAAACCTCCGCCTTGAATTTCTTGTGCGGCGTGATCGAGCCCGGCTTGGCAATAACCTGACCGCGCTCGATATCTTCCTTCTTCGTCCCGCGCAACAGAACACCGACGTTGTCGCCGGCACGCGCTTCATCGAGCAGTTTGCGGAACATTTCGATGTCGGTGACCGTTGTTTTGGCGGTGGGCTTGATTCCAACGATCTCGACTTCCTCCATCTTCTTGAGCACCCCGCGCTCAACACGACCGGTCGCGACCGTGCCGCGGCCTTCAATGTTGAATACGTCTTCAACCGGCATCAAAAACGGTTGATCGACTGGACGCTCCGGAACCGGGATATAATCGTCCACTGCTGCGACCAGCGCGAGGACTTGCTTCTCCGCATCGGCATCGCCGTTCAGGGCTTTGAGCGCACTGCCTTTGACGATCGGGATCTTGTCTCCCGGAAATTCATATTGAGTGAGCAGATCGCGCACTTCCATTTCGACCAGGTCGAGCAGCTCTGGGTCATCGACCATGTCCACTTTGTTCAAGAATACGACCATCGCCGGAACGCCGACCTGACGAGCGAGCAGAATATGCTCGCGCGTTTGCGGCATCGGGCCGTCGGCCGCGCTCACGACCAGAATCGCACCGTCCATTTGGGCCGCGCCAGTGATCATGTTTTTCACATAATCGGCGTGGCCTGGACAATCGACGTGGGCGTAGTGGCGCTTGTCGCTTGAATACTCCACGTGCGCAGTGTTGATGGTGATGCCGCGCTCTTTTTCCTCGGGCGCATTGTCGATTGAATCGTACGCGCGTGCCTCTGCCATTCCTTTTTTGGAGAGTACGCTGGTGATTGCGGCCGTGAGCGTAGTTTTGCCGTGGTCCACGTGACCGATTGTGCCGACGTTAATGTGCGGCTTGTCGCGTTTAAATGTTTCCTTTGCCATGTCGATCTTTCTTTTTAATTCAAACTAACTTCGTCAAATCCGGCCTTGAGCTCTGGAGCCCATGACCGGGATTGAACCGGTGACCTCGTCCTTACCAAGGACGTGCTCTGCCAACTGAGCTACATGGGCGGCCCGACGATCCGGTTACTGCCTTCGCCAGAGAGTCAAAAGTCCCAAAGCCGGGTCAAATTTGCCATTTGAACGACCATGGGACCGCCTCGTCCAGCAAAAAGCGCCAAAAAGCTAACCGAGCGTGGTTTTCTGTCAAAGAAATTTCTTTGGAAACACCCTATCGAATCCGGCCGCTGGTGGGCTCCGCTTTTCCGCGGGTCAGCAGCCGCACTACGACCAGGATCGCGATCAACGCAATGACCGCAATGGCGATATTAGTCGGGGTCAACAAATCGAGCCCAGTCGCAGGCGGAGTCGGAGTCGCGCTGGGCGGCGGCGCGTTCATGGCAGCGATCCGCGCGAGCATCCCACGAGCATATTGTAGCCGCTGGGGTGTATCGATGTCGTTTGGATCCAACTTCAGGGCCTGCTCGTAGTCGGGAACTGCTTTTTCGTATTGCTGCATCAGGCTGTAGGTGTAGCCACGTCGCGCATACTCGGGTTGATAAGTCGGATTCTTCTCAATAGCCGCGGTATGATCCGCGATGGCGGCATCGTAGTTCTTGAGATTCCTATAGGCCAGGGCTCGCTGGTCGTAACTGAACCAATCATTCGGGTCCTTCTGAATTGCAGCTGTATAATCAGCGACAGCTTTGTCCCATTGATAAAGCCCAATCTCAGCAGATCCACGAAACTTTAGCGCAACCACGTCGTCCGGCTTCAGTTCGAGCGCCTTGGTCAGGTCGGCTATTGCTGGGTCAAATTGTCCTTGCAGCTTTTCTGCCTGACCGCGGCCGAGATAACCGGCCTCATCCTTCGGCGCTAATTCGATCTCCTTGGAAAAATCCGCGATCGCCGACGCAAACCTCGTGGTCGCGCCGTCCTTATCGTTAGCCGCTTGGGCCGCCTGCGCTCCGCTGAAATATGCGACCGCGCGATCATGATAAAGTGCTGGATCCTGCGGCTTGGCCGCGATCGCCTTGCCGAATTCGTCCGCCGCCTGATCGAAGTGCCTCGCGTCCATCGCCTCAAGCCCGGCTTTTTTGTGAACGTCGGAATCGCCGCCGCCCCCGCTCTGGCGTTTCGCTTCACTTTGCGAAACGGGTACCGTTACGACCAGGATTGTTAATAAGATCGACAATCTGGATGAGTTTGTAATTTTCATGTTGCTCCTCCGTTTTTTTGATTTCTGACTCAATCGGGCGCGCGATGCGAGCAAATTTAACGACCGACTGCAATGGCTAAAGACCCTTCGGCAAGGCGGGACCACCAGTTCTCCAAGGGTTACGCCGCCGTCTTCGCCACCATTGTTATCTGGTCGTTGCCGTCGCTTTTTCAATTTTATCTCAATCGCTTTTACGATCCGTGGTCGCAAAATTTCTATCGGTATTTCGTGGCGTTCCTGGCGATCGTGCCATTCGTCTGGTTCGAAATCCGCCGGGGCGGTCCCAAGATCGACCTCCGCGCAGCAGGACTTTGCCTGCTCCCATGTCTTCCAAACACGATCCATCAAATTTCTCAGGTCGTTGCGCTGTTTTACATGGGACCGGGGGTGTACTCGATCTTCATCCGATCATCAGTGATTTTCACCGCGCTCCTTGCACTCGCGTTTTTCCCGGAAGAACGCTACGTGATCCGGCAATGGCAGTTTCAGGCCGGGACACTGCTCGGATTGGTCGGCTCCTTTGGAGTAGTCTGGTTTCAACCCAACGGGCAGGATCGTCACATCGCTTTGCCCGGACTGTTTATCGCCTTCACCGCCTCGGCTGCCTGGGCATTTTACGGCGTTTTGGTCAAACGTCCGTCCGCTCAACTGGGCCCGATCCGCAGTTTCGGTTTGGTGAGCATCATTACCTCGGCCTTTCTTTTCCCGCTCACGCTTGCGTTTGGCCGAATCGACACTCCGATGCATGTCGGTGCGGAAGCTAATCTCATCATCATTGTCTCGGCCGTGATCTGCATCACGCTCGCGCATGTCTTATATTACGTTGCGATTCACGAGATCGGCGTCGCGCTGTCGCAAATGCTCCAACTGCTTTGCCCGGTTGGTGCCCTTCTCCTTTCCGCCTGGATCTTTCACGAACGTCTGACTGCCGCTCAGCTCGTCAGTGCGATTATCCTGTTGGCCGGCGCGTTTCTCGCGATGAAAACAAAACCCGCCGAAACTGTCGAAATAGCAGAGAACATTTAGCCGGGTGACACAGTAGACACAAAACCGTAGGAAATTCTTTTTGCTTCGAGAGCGCCGGGGCCTGTGATCGTCCGGTGGAAAAATAATGCGACGCGGGTAAAGCGCCGCTACAATCGCGCGTTGCTTCGGCTAACTCGTGAATCTCAAGATCTATCTCGCTACACGCCAAAAAATGATCGATCGCGCGCTCGATCGGTTTTTGCCAAAGGCGAATACTCAGCCGCCAACGATTCACCAGGCGATGCGTTACAGTTTGTTCGCCGGTGGAAAACGGCTGCGGCCGATTCTCTGCCTGGCTGCCGCCGAAGCCTGCGGTGGAAAAATCGAGAAGGCAATGCCTCTTGCCTGCGCGATGGAATGCATCCACACCTATTCGTTAGTCCATGACGACCTTCCCAGCATGGACAACGACGATTTCCGGCGCGGCCGACCAACCTGCCACAAAGTCTATGGTGACGGCATCGCCGTTCTCGCGGGCGACGCGCTGCTGACGATCGCATTTGAGATCGTCTCGCACGCAGAACCGACATCGCGTTACAACATGTCAACCTTGTTGCGCGAAGTGGCGGTCGCGGCTGGCAGTCAAAGACTTATTGCGGGCCAGGTGGCCGATCTCGAAGCCGAAGGAAAAAAGACCACGCGCGACGAATTGAGTTACATCCACAAGAATAAAACGGCTGCGATTTTAACGACGACCGTCCGGATTGGCGGGATGAGCGCAAACGCGAATCCACAAAAACTAGCGGCGGTCACAAAATTCGGACGCGCGCTCGGTCTGGCGTTTCAGGTGATCGACGACATCCTCGACGTCACCCAAACGAGTGAAAAATTAGGCAAGAGCGCAGGCAAGGACATTGCTGCGCAAAAAGCGACTTACCCGGCAGTGATTGGCCTGGATGCGTCCCGCGCCGAAGCACGCCGGCTAACGAGACAGGCTCACCGGGCGTTATCGATCTTCGGGGTCAATGCGACGGCGCTCCACGCGCTCGCCAATTATTTGCTAGAACGCGAATACTAGCCGGCAAGCTTCAAGTTCGGATCAATCTCTTCGGTGACCTTCGATTCGAAGCCCTTGCGCAACCGCAGCGCAGCAGCAAACGCGATCATTGCCGCATTATCGGTGCAAAGCGACGGGTGCGCGGTTCTTAATTGCAACCTTTTCAATTTACATGCTTCCATCATTTGGCGCCGTAATTCCTGATTGCAGCTCACCCCGCCGCTAATCGTGACAAGATCGACCGAAAACTTCTTTGCGACCGCGATTGTCTTGTCCACCAGGACGTCAACGACCGCTTGTTGAAACGACGCGCAAAGATCAGCCAGATAATTGCCCTGCAATTTCGGTATCAAATAACGGACCGCAGTTTTCAACCCGCTAAAACTGAAATCGTCCGAATCGGACATGCTGCGGGGAAGCTCGAATCGATTCGGATCGCCTTCACACGCGAGTTTTTCTATTTCCGGTCCGCCGGGATAAGCGAGAGCTAACAACTTAGCGACCTTGTCGAACGCTTCGCCGGCAGCGTCATCAACGGTGCGACCGATAATTTGATAATCGCCGACGGCGCGGACGAAGATCGTCATCGTGTGTCCCCCGCTTACTACAAGCGAAATATTCGGTTCAATCTTGGCTTCACCAAAAAATGGCGAGAGCAAATGGCCTTCCAGGTGATTGATTGCGAGATACGGCTTCCCGAACGCAATCGCGAGGCCCTTGGCGGCTGAGGCGCCGATCATCAGCGATGTGGCCAGACCCGGTCCCGACGTCGCGGCAAATGCGTCAATTTCAGAGATCCCGACCTTTGCATCGTGAGCTGCTTGTTCGAGCAAACGCGGTAGGTGGAAGAGGTGATTGCGCGAAGCAACCTCCGGCACGACTCCACCATATTTCTCGTGCTCGGCGACCTGCGAAGCGATTTCGCCCGCCAGCAATTCCGAGCGGGAATCACCGGCACGCAAAATGGCTACAGCGGTTTCGTCGCAGGAAGTTTCAAGAGCCAGGATTGTGCTCATGCTGCAGCGGTCGGGCGTAGCAGAACGTCGACCGCCGAATTAAGGCAGCGGCGCTCGCTGCCACTATTTCTTCACGCCCTGGCTCCTGGGCATGTTCTGCTGCGCGTAAATCATCACGCCTTTGAGCGCATCGATCGCGCGCAGCATTTGCGGATCCTTGGTTTTAATGAGGGTCTTCTCGTCTTCCGGCGGATTCTCGGCGCTGCGAGAAACAAACAGCGCGCGCTCCTGTTCCGCGCTCATGGGAACACGAATATTCGGCGCGACGCCATTGCCTTGGATGACCTGTTTGCCCGGCGTGTAATACTTTGCCGTGGTGAAACGCAACGCAGAACCGTCCGGCAATTGCATCACGTTTTGGACGGAACCTTTTCCGAAAGTGGTCTCGCCCACCAGCACCGCGCGGCGCAAATCCTTAAGCGCGCCGCTAACAATTTCCGCCCCGCTTGCACTTCCCTCGTTGATCAGCACGACCATCGGGAAATTTGGCCTTTCTTTGGCCACGCTCGAAGTGGAGTAATCACGTTCCTGAGACGCGATCCTTCCCTGGGTCGAAACGACCTTCGTGTTCGGCGGTAAAAATTGCGCGCATACATCGACCGCACTATTGAGCAAGCCTCCTGGATTGTTGCGAAGATCAAGAATGAGCGCCTGCATCCCGGCTTTCTGCAATTCGTCCAGTGCCTTCGACAAATCATTCGCGGTCGGCTCATTAAATTGAATCAGCCGGACGTAGGCGATTTTGAACGAACCGGTCAGTTCGGGATCGAGCAAACGAGCGCCCTTGACGCTCTGCACCTTAATTTCGGTGCGTTCCAATGTGTAATCTTTGATTTCCTTGGTCGACGGGCGCAACAGGGTTAACGTCACTTTCTGACCCGGTTGGCCACGCAAACGCCCGATGACATCCTGCAGTTCCATTCTATCGGTCGATACGCCATTGACTTTCAAAATCTGATCGCCCGAAAGAATTCCCGCGCGCGCGGCGGGAGTATCTTCCATCGGCGAGACGATGGTCGGCAAACCATTCTTGGTCGAAACTTCGATCCCAAGGCCGTTGAAACGGCTCCGAGTATCGTCCTGCATGTCCCGGAAGTCGTTCGGATCCATGTACTGACTGTGAGGATCGAGCGACGAGAGCATTCCTCTCATCGCCGCAGTAATCAGGTCGTGATAATTGGTCTTGCCGTCGTCTACATAATCCTGCCGCAGGAGTTCGACCGCCTTGGCGAAGATCGATATCTGCGAATAACCGTTATCTTCGTCCTTACTGGTCTGTTCGTTCGGCGCCTGGCCAAAAGCGAAGGGACCGGCGACGAGAATCCAAAGCAGTGCGCCAAAAAATGCAAATCTCATCGGCTGATAAATCGAGAAGCCAGACCATCGCTCATAAGGTTTTTTTTGGCAACGCCCAAAGCATTGATTAAGGTGCGCCGCACCGATGACCAACGGATCAGAAATGAGATTTAAGCTGTTTTTCGCCATCGCATTCTTATTCGTCGCATCGAGCTGTCTGGCGCTCGTGACGGCGGATTCGGAATACGAAGCGCTGGCCGAAGAATACATCAAAGGCTATTTCGCGGCCCGACCGCTCCTCGGCACTTCAATCGGTTTACATGAATATGACGGGCGCATTGCAGATTACAGCCGCCTCGCACTCGACGCCGAATTGGCCCGGCTCACACGATTCGAAGATCGTTTCAACAAGTTCGACCTAGACAAATTAAGCCCCCGACAATCGATCGATCTGCGAATTCTGCAGGCATCGATTCGCAACGAAATTTTCCAGCGCCGGGACATGGCCATCTTTGAGCGAAACCCGATGGTCTATGCGCGGGCGGCTGACCTCAGCGTTTACGTCAAACGCAACTTCGCGCCGAGCGAAGATCGCGCTCGCAGCATTATCGCGATCGAATCGCAGGTCCCAAACATCTTCATTGCCGCGAAAACAAATCTCGACCCGGTTTTGCCAAAGCCGTACGTCGAGCTCGCCATTCAAATTGCGCGCGGTTCGGCCGATTTTCTGCGGAAAAACCTGATCGAAGCGATTGGCGAATTGCGCGACGAACATATTCGCGGGGACTTGCAGGAGTCGAATCGTAAGGCGGCGGCGGCATTCACCGAATACGCGGCCTGGCTGGAGCGAGAACGTTTGCCGAAGGCGAAAGCCGACTTTGCCCTCGGCGCCGAGAAGTTTCAGCGGTTTCTTGCCCAGACCGAATTGGTCGATCTTCCGCCGGAAAAAATTCTCGAGATCGGGTTAGCGGAGCTGAAAAAGGAGCAAGAGGCGTTCGCGGAGGCCGCCAAGGTAATCGATCCGGACAAGTCTGCGGTCGAAGTTTTCAAACAGCTTCAAAGTGAGCATCCTAGCGCAGATGCCTTGCTTGCCGACGTCGGAAAAAATCTCGAGCAAATCCGGAAATTCGTCGTGACCAAAAAACTGGTGTCGATCCCGTCAGAAGTGAGGGCTCGGGTCAAAGAAACGCCGCAATTTCGCCGCGCGACTTCATTCGCTTCAATGGATACGCCCGGGCCGTTCGAGAAACGCGCGAACGAGGCTTATTACTACGTTACCCCGCCAGAAAGCAATTGGCCGAGCACACAAAAGGAAGAATGGCTTACCTCGTTCAACAATTACACCAGCGACGTGATTGCGATTCACGAAGTCTATCCCGGCCATTACGTCCAGTTTTTGCATCTGAATGCTTCGCCCGCATCCAAGGTCGAAAAAATCTTTGGCAGCTACGCTTTTATCGAAGGCTGGGCCCATTACTGCGAGAAAATGGTAGTTGATGAGGGCTACGCAGGCGTTGCCGGCGACAAACCGGGAGATGACAATGCGAAGAACGCGGCAAAATACCGGATCGCGCAGGCGGATGAAGCGATGCTCCGATTATGCCGGCTGTGCGTTGCGATCAAACTTCACACCCAGGGCATGAGTATCGACGATGCGACGAAATTTTTTCAGGCGAACTGTTATTACGAAGAAAAACCCGCGCACGCCGAAGCCATTCGCGGCACGTTCGATCCTGCTTATCTCAAATACACCCTCGGCAAGTTGCAAATCCTGAAGTTGCGCGACGATTACAAGGCGCAGGAGGGCGACAATTTTTCGCTTCAAAAATTTCATAACGAGCTGCTCAACCATGGCATGCCGCCGATTCGTCTGCTCCGCGAAATCATGCTCAAGGACAAGAGCAAGTGGGACGAGGTGTTGTAATGAATTTATTCCAGCCCTGGTAACGAAGGAGGCGGCGCAACTTCCGTCTGCGGGTGCGGCCGCTCAATTTGCGTAAGTTTGGCATCGAGCTTGGCCATCGTTTTGTCCGTTTCCGAATAACTTCCACTGGCATTCGCCAAATGGCGCCCGAGAACGCGAAAATTTTCCTGAATTTTTGCGAAATCGCCGCGGAGCCGCGATAGCTCTCCCAGGATTTCCTGAGCGCGCTCTTCGACTTTCATGCCGCGCAGTCCGAGCAAAATCGTCTGGACGTAGGCGTAAAAACTGTTCGGCGAAACCGGAATCACCCGCTTGGCCAAAGCGTAACTGAAAAGCTGCCGATCTTCTCCCACATCCTCTTTGATAATGGTTTCGTAGTAGACATTCTCGGCCGGCACGTACATCAGCGCGAAATCGTAAGTTCCCTCGTCCGGCACAATGTATTTCGTTGCGATCGCGTCCACATGCTTCTTCACGTCGCGCAAAAATTGTTTGCGCGCGGCAACCCGTTCCGATTCACCGGTAGCTTCGACCACGCGCTTGAAGTTTTCGTATGGAAACTTCGCATCGGCTGGAACCAATCTTGGACCAATCCGAATGACCGCGTCGACGGCATCGCCGCTCTTAAACCGAAAGGGCATGGTGTAATGCTCCTGCGGAAGAATTTGGGCGAGCAAATCACCAAGAAAGAGCTCGCCCATTCCACCACGAAGCTTCGGGGCGCGCATGATATGAACGAGTTCTTGCGCCGCTCTTCCCACTTCGTGAATCTGTCCAACCTTTTCCCGTAAATCGCCCACCACTTCCGCAGCCTTGTCCAACCTCGTATTCATCGACGCGGTCGATTGTTGAAGATTTTGAGTCACCGTTTGCCCGAAAGCGTCCAGCCGTTGTTGAAGCGCGTTAAGCTGTTGTTGTAGCATGAGCGCGCCCTGATCCGGCTGGTCTGCTTTCCCGCGTTCGCGAATCAAAACGAAAAGAACCGCGACCACGCCCACTAAGGTGACAGCGACGAGGATATAGAGCAGCAGCGGACTCACCACTCGCACTGTAGAGGCAGGCGTGTCGCCTGCAAAACTTTCGTCGCCGCAGCCCGCACGGCTTCCAGCGGAGCCACCGTCAAAATCGCAACTTCACGCCGCCGTAAAGGGCACGGCCCAACGCCGGAAAAGCGCCCACCGTTGGATGGGACGCATCGAAGACTTCCGAGTAATGTTCGTTCGTCAGATTGTCGATGCGACCGTAAACTGAGAAGTGCGGATTAATTTCGTACTCGGCCGCGAAATTGACAAAATTGTAGTCCTCGATATCGAAATTCGGCTCGCCGAAATTGATCTCTTCACGCGCGTTCACCCATTTTGCCTCGATCGTCGTGCGCAGTCTTCTGCACCAAAAATAGGAAGCTGAGAGATAGACCTCATTCCGCGGACGGCGCGGCAGGCGCGCGCCTTGTGGCTGCGAGACATCTGAGTTGTCCGTTTTTTCGGCCTCCAGGTAGGTGTAACTTGCTTTCAACGTCAGGCCCGAAATCGGCTGCGCGCTCATTTCCGTTTCCAGGCCCTGGGTTTCAGCTGCGCCAAGATTCAAGGTTTTGAATTGGCCGTTGAATCCAATCACGTTGGACAAATCGTTGTGAAAATACGTCGCATCGAAAGTGACTCGATTTGCCAAAAACCGCTGCTCGAACCCGATGTCCCAGCCGAAGTCTTTTTCCGGCCGGAGATTGAAGTTGTCGCCGAAAATCTTGTCCTGGCTGCTCGGCGGACTAAATCCGGTGGCGACACTGGAATGTAGCGTGGTGTTCGTTTTGTCGATTTTGTAACTGCTCGCGATCCGATAGGTCCATACCGCACCGAATTGATCGAATTCGTCGAGACGTCCGCCCGCGACAAAAATCAGGTTCTGAATATTTGCCGTTGCCTGCAAAAATCCTGCGATCTCATCGGTGTGGTCACCAATAAATTTCGGGCCGAACAGAACGAACGGACGTTCCTGTCCGAGGCTTACGTCGCTGTAGAAAAGCCCGCTGGTCAGTGTGAACCATGAGGTTGGCCGCAAATCGTTCTGGTAGTCGACTGTCGTTCGGACAAAGAGCGCGCGGGTCGCGCCGACGAAGCCGTCCTGATTCGGGTCGTTCACCTGCCGCTCGTGATCGTAGTCGAAAATGAATCGGTGCGTCCACCAAGCGAATGGCTGGTAATCGATCCGCGGAGCGATGAGCCATTTCTCGGTCAACAGATTATCCAGCGGCCTCGGGTCGAAAATCGTGTTCGGGTCGCCGGTATCGCTCAGCGCATAAGCAAACAAACCGCCAATACGCAGATGTTCGTTAGGCGACCAGCCTACATTTGCGATTCCATCTGTATTTCGATATTGATTGTTCGGTCGCGCATTGTCGGTGTCGATTCGGCTGGCACCGATGGAATAATCGAAATCCCCGATTTTTCCGTCACTTTGCAGCGTTTCGCGAAACGTATCGTACGATCCACCCTCCGAAGTCGCCGTGACGCCCGGGGTTCCGGTTCCCTGTTTGGTAAAGAGTTGAACTACCCCGGCGAGCGCGCGCGGCCCATAAATTGTGCTTTGTGGCCCGCGGACGACCTCAATCCGATCGATGTCGTCGGTAGTCAGATTGGCAAAATCAAACTGTCCGGCCAGGCCTTGATTGATCGGGATGCCGTTGAGCAAGACCTGCATGTCCTCACTCGGCAGTCCGCGCATGAAAACAGAAGTCAATTGCCCCGGCGCACCGGTCTGGACGACATTGAGTCCGGGGACTTCCCGCAACGCGTCGCCCACGCGCTCGGTTTGTTTTTGCTCGATATCCTGCGAATCGATAACGCTGATGCTGGAGGGCGACTGATCAACCGGGATGTCGAACCGAGTTGCCGACACCACGACTGACTCGGCTTCAGGCGGCTCCTCCTGGCTGGTCGAGGCCGAGCTAACAGCATCCTGAGCATGCATCCCCGACGTGGGGGCGAATAATGCAAGCAAAACAAAACAGACTGGACGATTTCGCATAACAAGTTATCTCCAACTCCGAGAGTCGGACTTGTTAGGGCACTACGGCCGTCACGTCGCCCAGCTCTCATTCTTCTTTTTGCGAAGAAGTTTTATCGCAGTCCGAACCGGATTTCCGGAATCGGTTGGCAGCGGTCCAGCGAACCCAAATCCTTCAAATCCGGGTCCGGCGTCACGCTGGCGAATGAGGTGGAAACGGTCGAATATTCTGGCTCCTGGCTTTCTTTGCCTAACCAGTCCGAACAGGACCGGCACTGGCAAAATCCTTCTTCCCGCCTTCACCCCCGCGGTGGCAGGGATTGGCCCATGGGAAGTCGTATCCAGTTACAGCAGCGCAACTGCTCCGGATTCACACCGGATTTCTCGCGCCGCTCCACTTTCCTAAACTCGCAAAGAACCAGGACCACCAACTAGCCGCTTGCGCTTCGCGGCTCAAGATTTATTTATCAGCTATCTAAATTCTGTGGCCACGAAATTCCTGATTACCGGTGGGGCCGGCTTTATCGGCTCCAATCTCACGCTTGCGCTCCAGGAAAAATTTCCCAGTGCGCGCCTGACGGTAATTGATGATTTCCGTTCCGGCGATTTTAAGAATTTGCGCGATTATCGCGGTGATTTTGTCGCGCGAGATCTGGCCAAACTCGATTGGCCGGAACAATTCGGCGACGCACGTTTCGACGCGATCTTTCATCTGGCATCGATCACCGACACGACGAATCACAACCAATTCGAGCAGGTGCACGATAACGTCGAAAGTTTTCGCAACCTTTTAAAATTCGCGAAACCAACGAGAACACGAATCGTTTACGCGTCGTCCGCGTCCACCTACGGCCCGGCGAACGAAGCCAGCGTGGAAACGAACGGCGCTGCGCCAGCCAACATCTACGCTTTTTCCAAGGCGATCATGGACAACATCGCCACCGGCGAAGCGATCGAAAACCCCGGCTGGATCATTGTCGGCTTGCGTTACTTTAACGTTTACGGTCCGCGCGAGGCGCACAAAGGTCTGCCGGCGAGCATGGTATATCATCTCGCTCAGCAAATGAAAGCCGGGCAACGGCCCCGCATTTTCAAGCACGGCGAACAAAAGCGCGACTTTGTTTACGTGAAAGACGTAGTTGCAGGGAGCATTCGGGCGCTGGAGGCGACGGAAAGCGGAATTTTCAATCTCGGTTCCGGTCAGGCTCGTTCGTTCAACGAGCTGATCGACGTTCTCAACAAGTCGTTAGGCACAAATTTCCCGCCCGACTACATCGACAATCCTCATGCACATTATCAAAACTTTACGGAGGCCGATCTGACCCGCGCGCGCGTCGCCCTGGGGTACGAGCCGCAGTTTCCGCTTGAGAGCGGTGTGCGCGACTACATCCAGTGGCTGTATGGAGGTTAGGTTGACTGGTCGGCCGAGTTCGCCAGGTCTCGCAATGCCTGCCCTGAGAGTTGGAATTCGTGCCAATCCGGGTCGATCTTCGCGCCAAGTCGATGATAAAACTTAATCCCGCGCTCGTTCCATTTTGCCACCCACCATTTAATCATTCCGCACCCGGCCTGTTCTGCCTCTTTTGCCACCCGCTTCATCAGAAGCTCCCCGACTCGGCGGTTGCGATGCTGTTCCGCAACATATAGCTCTTTGATGATGACGTTTGGCTTTGCGCGGTAAGTGAACGGAACGAAATAGTAAACGAGGAATCCAGCCAGCTCATCGTTTTCCTCTGCGACCAAACAGAAAAAATCCGGAGGTGAACGCCGAAAACCTTGTTCACGTAAAGTTTCCTCCGTCACGCGAAAGTCGGCGGCGTATTTTTCAAACTCCGCCAGCTCGCGCATGCGGGGGAGCAATTTCGGAATATCCTCCTCGACTGCTTTCCGGATCTGCATCTGCACCGAGAGACTGCGAGCGCCGAATCAGCCTTCCCAGAAAAATTTTGTCGGCCGATGGATTTCCGCCGGAAGACTTTTGTGAACAGGGCAATTCAACGCCGTTTGTTCAAGCAGCTGTCGATGCGGTGAATTCGCCGGCAACGGAATATGAACTTCCGAAGGCAAACCAACGATCCGCCGCGGCCCATCCTTCGACATTTCCTTTTGAACCGACACCGTCATCCCGCGCAAATTCACACCTAGTTCCTCCGCTTTTATTCCCATGGTCGTGCTGATGCACGTTCCAAGCGCGGTCGCGACCAGATCGGTGGGTGAAAACGCCGCCCCTTTGCCCTTGTTATCGGCCGGAGCATCCGTCGCGATCGTTGAGTGCGAAGGACCATGCGTTGCATCGCAGTGCAGATCGCCGGTGTACTCGACGGTGATATTGACCATAAAGATTCAACCACAAACTAGCATCCCTCTTTGACAAAAGCTACGGCGCGGCTGTGCATGCTCGCAGATTATTGATGGGTAAGCGGCGTTTCCTGGATCCTGTCGGCGTATTGCGCAAATTCTCCCTGAAAAGCGCGCGTGAGATCCGCATCGTGCAAAATGATCATGTCGGTATCGTTTTTTTTGTGATCGTCGTTTTGCCAGCCTTCGTTCCACCAGCAGAAACCGATAATTGCCGGCCAGCGATTCGATAACAAGTCGTCCAGCGCTGCTTTCGCCCAGTGCGCCACCCTCACGTGCGGATTGTGCAAGTCGCAACCAAACTCTGCCACAACGATCGGTTTGTCATGTGCGAGGCTCGTTAGGCGCCGATAAACAGGATCGATTTTCTGGCGGAAGCTCTCAATTCCATCACTGGTGTGAGGGGTCAGCGGCCCATAGGCGCTGATCCCGATCCAATCACAATAGTTATCGCCCGGAAAATAGTTCTCGCACGCGTTCCATTTTTTCTCCGGCACGTTGTCCCAGTTCACATGCCAGATCCAGATCAAGTTATCGGCTCCTTCCGCTCGCATCAGATCGACGATGTGGCGGTAGGCTGCGATGTAGCGCTGCGGACCTTCTCTTGCGCCACCATTCCATCTCCCGCTCCAGCTGAACCAATCGCCGTTTGGCTCCGTCCCCCACTCAATCAAAATCGGCGACCCGAAGTCTCTCGCCTCGCGCGCCCAGGACCGAAGATCGCCATCAAATTCGCCGCCGATAATTTTTTGTAGAGTAAAAGTTTTTTCGTAGTGATTCTCTTCCAGATCTGACCTCAGCATCAGTCGCACGTACGGAATTTTGCCGGCTTCTCGGATCCAGCCGCACGTCCCGGCTGGAAATCGTTTCGATTCGAACCAATTGTCGGAAAAGTAGATCCAAGTGGCTCTCTTTCCGACAGCCTCTTCGTAGCGCGCCACATCCGCCGGCGTGACATCGTGCTCAGTCGGATCGTGGGTGTCTGTTCCAACGCCGTCCCAAAAACATCCGTGATAGAGTTTCCCCGGTGGCGCCAGCACGCCCGGTCCTTCCGCGTGAATCTGGCAAGCGAAGACCAGCGAAAGCAAGGATAGACAAATGATTTTTTGCATCTCTCCAGTAGCCGCGATTGGTGACCGTCGCTCGAAAATTGGAGAAAGAAAATATCCCATGGTTATGGGACTGCGCTCCAAACAAATTGTCGATCTTGCGGCAAAATCGTTTCGCATTAGCCTGAAGCATGCACAAAAATGTTGTCGGAAAGGATTTAACAAAAGAAGCGCCGCGCAGTCCCCGAATTCGCGTCGCTGGCTACGTGATCCTCGGACGAACAATCGACAAATGCCGTGCGCTTGTTGCCGGCAATATTGGCGAATATCACTTCGATTGTCCGCTCGATAACATGCTCTTTGGATTCAAGGGTGTGAAAGGCATCGATTTCAAAGCGCAAATCGAAAACGGAGCGAGCGATCAGCAGATGGCGGAATGGCTTGATGCCAATGGCGAAAGGAAAACGCCCGCGGAAATCAAAGGCTGGGCTGATGAGACTGAAGCGTACAAGCCTTACGATGATCCGGAAAAACGCGATTGGTTCGTCGACCAGACCAGACCGCTTGGTCTCGATGCGTCGAAAGTAACGCTGTTCGACTGGCTCGAAGTCGACGACAAAACCTGTCATTCCTGATTTTTGTCCGGACTTCGGCGAAATTTGAATCCACGGTTAACCCGGCTGCATCTTAACTACACAATATGAAATCGTTTTCTGTTTTTCTTGCCGTTGCAACTTCTATCGCGGGAATCGTTTTTGGTCAGGAACCAGCGTCGTCTCCGGCAGCGGGTATTCCGCCAAAGATCCCATTGCGGGACTTCTTCAAGAATCCGGAGAGCCGCGCCTATCTGCTCTCGCCGGACGGGAAGACATTATCCTATCTCGCGCCATGGGAATCGCGGATGAACATCTGGATTCGACCCACCGATGGCGGCGAAGCAAAGCGGGTCACTTCCGAGAAAGATCGCGACATCAGGAATTATTTTTGGAAGGAAAATGATTTTCTGATTTACGCGCAGGACACAAAAGGCGACGAGAACTTTCACCTCTTTCGAGTGAATTTAAAAACGGGCGACGTGACCGATCTGACGCCGTTTCCAAAGGTGCGCGCGGATGTAATTGACGATCTTGAAGACATTTCGCCAACCGACATTTTGATTCAGGACAACAAGCGAAACGCCGAATTGTTCGATGCCTATCGTCTGAATGTCGCGACCGGAGAATTGAAAATGGCGGTCCAAAACCCGGGCCATGTCGATCATTGGGTGGACGATCACAAGGGCCGCATCCTGGCGGCGACTGAATCCGATGGGGTGAACGCCACGTTGCTCACCCGCCCTGATGAAAAAAGCGCCTTCAAAAAGGTACTGACCACGAACTTCCGAGAACATCTCGACGTCGAGTTCTTCACCTTCGACAACAAGCAGCTTTACGCCGTTTCGAACATTGGCCGGGACAAGGGCGCTGCGGTCACGCTGGATCCGGCAACCGCCAAGGAAACCGGGCTCATTTATCAAAATCCCGACGTGGACGTGGATGGTTTGTCGTATTCGAAGAAGCGAAAAGTGCTGACCTACGCGAGCTACACCGATTGGAAAGAAGAGCGAAAATATCTCGATCCACAAACGGAGAAGATGTTGACCAGCGTCGAGCAAAAACTGCCCGGCTACCAGGTTGACCTGGTGGACAACGATCATGACGAAAACCAGTTCATCGTCGCGACCACCAGCGATCGCACACCCGGTGCGCGTTATTTGCTGAATGCGAAGACGGGCGAACTGACCAAACTCGCGGACGTCGCGCCGTGGCTGAAAGAGAGCGAACTCGCGCTGGTCAAACCGATCGACTACCGGAGCCGCGATGGCCTAACGATTCGCGGTTACCTGACATTGCCGGTCGGCCGCGATCCGAAAAATCTTCCAGTGGTGGTAAATCCGCACGGCGGGCCGTGGGCGCGAGATGTCTGGGGTTACGATCCAGAAGTGCAATTTCTCGCCAACCGCGGTTATGCCGTTTTGCAAATGAATTTTCGTGGGTCGACCGGATTTGGCCGCAAATTCTGGGAGGCATCGTTCAAGCAATGGGGCAAAAAAATGCAGGATGATATTACCGACGGCGTCCAATGGCTGATCAAGCAGGGCGTAGCCGATCCGAAGCGGATTGCGATTTACGGTGGCAGCTACGGCGGATATGCGACACTCGCAGGCGTGACCTTTACGCCCGATCTTTACGCAGCGGCGGTCGATTATGTTGGTCCATCGAACATGTTTACGTTCATGAAAACGATTCCGCCATATTGGAAGCCGTTTCTTGATCAGATGTACGAAATGGTGGGCAATCCGGAGAAGGATAAGGATCTACTTGCTTCTGAATCGCCGGTGCTGCATTCCGATCAGATCAAAACGCCGCTGTTTGTTGCGCAAGGCGCGCAGGATCCGCGGGTGAACAAGGCGGAATCAGATCAGATGGTCGCGAGTTTAAAAAAACGCGGAGTGGACGTCGAATACATGGTCAAGGACAACGAAGGCCACGGATTTCATAACGAAGAAAACCGCTTCGACTTTTACGGCGCGATGGAAAAATTCCTCGACCAGCATTTGCATCCGGACAGGGCAGACGGATCCAGTTCTGGGGCAAGCGCAAGCAGTTCGGGAGCGAACTGAGCGAGGGCTCGGAAGCAACCAGCCGATTACGTTTTAATAAATGGCGGTGGCTGGTCTTCAGTGACGCCGGTATCTTCGCCTCGGCTCAGCTTGCTGTGACCGGCCCCATAAAAAAGATAGATAAAGAGTCCAATCACGAGCCAGACAAAGAAGCGAATCCAAGTTTCAATTGGCAGGCTCAGCATCAGGACAAAACAAAAAATCACGCCCAGAATCGGGAAAAGTGGTACGAACGGGACTCGGAACGGGCGCGCACGCGCAGCTTGCGTGCGTCGCAGGATAATGACCCCGAAGCAGACGAGAACGAATGCAAACAGCGTTCCAATATTCGTTAGGTCGGCGAGCGAACCAATATCCACCACGGCCGCGACTCCGCCAACGAATACCCCGGTCCAAATCGTGGTGATGTGCGGTGTCCGAAATCGCGGGTGAATTTTCGCAAAGTAGGGCCAGAGCAAACCATCGCGCGCCATCGCCATGAAAATGCGTGGTTGACCAAGTTGAAATACAAGCAGGACGGAAGTGATGCCGGCGAGCGCGCCCGCGCTAATCAGCGCTTGCGCCCACGGCCGGCCGGCAAAGGCAGTTGCGACTGCGGCTGGGTCGCCGAGATAGGTTGTGTACATCCTCATTCCAGTGATGACCGCGGCCATCAGGACATAAAGCAGAGTGCAGATGATGAGGCTGGCAATGATCCCGATCGGCATGTCGCGCTGCGGATTCCTCGCTTCCTCCGCCGTGGTCGAAACTGCGTCGAATCCAATAAAGGCAAAAAAAACAATCGCTGCGCCGCTCATCACCCCGCCAAACCCGCTCGGCATAAATGGACTCCAGTTGGTCGGATGCACCATGAATGCCCCGAACGCGATCACGAACACGACCACCGCGAGTTTTATGACGACAATAGTTGAATTGGTTCGCGCGCTTTCGCGAATTCCGTAAATCAAGAGCGCGGTCACCGCCGCAACAATGAGCAACGCCGGCAAGTTGATCGCAATCGCGTGACCGGCGATCATCGGCAGCACCGTGGAAGAATAGTTCGCAAGTGCGTCGCCTCCGGCGGTAACGATATCCTTTGCCGTTTGCGAATCACTCACCAGCCACAGCGGAAACTTCAAACCAAAGAGACTCCCACACAGCCTCACGAAATAGCCCGACCAGCCAACTGCGACTGCCATATTTCCAACCGCATACTCCAGAATCAGGTCCCAACCGATAATCCAGGCAACAATTTCGCCCAAGGTCGCATACGAGTAGGTGTAGGCGGAACCCGAGACCGGAATCATCGCCGCCAGCTCCGCGTAGCAAAGCGCGGCAAATCCGCAAGCGACTCCAGCAACAATAAATGAAAGCATGACCGCCGGGCCCGCTCCCGGTCGCCCAAATACCAGCGGAGTGTGGGTTAGCCACGACTGAACGAAATTCAAGACCGGCGTCTTAAAAATTGAGCCGACCGCATGTGCCTGCTCGCCGGCCGCCGCTGTTCCGGCCAGCGCGAAGATTCCCGTGCCAATAATCGCGCCGATGCCGATGCAAGTGAGGGCGAACGGGCCGAGCGCGCGCTTAAGCTGGCGCTCGGGCGCAGCTGCTTCCTCCAGGAGGTGCTCGGGACTTTTTTTTCTGAAAAACTGCGAAGGCATCGTTCGGGCATTCGCAGGTCCGGCGCGAACGCGGGCGAATCGTGACATTCAGACCGGCGCCTGGTCAATCTTAAGTTTCAACGTTGATTTTGGCGCGCGTTTAGCTGCGAAGTTGCGCATGTTCGATCTGAGTGCCGCTAATTTGATTGGCGGGGCCGTCTTTGGTTCAATCGGCTTTGTTGCTTTCATGTACGGAAAGCGAATGACGTTGTGGAAAATGATGTTCTGCGGTCTTGCCCTGATGATTTTCCCTTATTTCATCGCGAACACGATCGCGATCTACGTGATCGGTGCGCTCGGCTCGGCCGCGCTCTTATTTTTGCGCGAATGAAAAATGCGGAGCCCGCGCATTGCGAACTCCGCATTTTGAGACAACGGCTCGACTTATCTGGCGACCGCCATTCCGTTTTCCGTTTCGTGGATTGCCCTATCCACATTGTTAAGAGCGCGCTCACGCCAGCCGCCCTTGTTATGCTCTGCCACCGCGAGCTCCTCGCGCGCAGCACGCAAATGCTCCAAGGCTCGCCGCATGTGAGGTTGATCAGCGCGGGCATTGTTCAGACCAAGCGCTGAAATCGACATTACGATAACCAAGGTTGTTTTAAGTGTTTTCATGCGCTGGGTCTAGCGACTAACGGGCTTACGGTCAAGACGGACGCCGCCTGACAACTGGACGAACCGACCCAGATTTTGTAGCCTCGACTTCAATTATGGCTGACGAACCGGCCAAATTTATTCTCGGCGATACCGCGATTTCAGCGATCGAGCAACGACCATCAGGTCGAGGGATTTCTAAACGAAAAAATTCGCCACCACCAAAATCGCATTGTGAAAATTGCGGTGCGGAATTGACCGGGCATTGGTGTTCGCAATGCGGGCAAGCCGCGGTCGATTACCATCGGTCGTTCCGCTACGTCATTTGGGACGTCCTCGATGCGCTTTTGAATTGGGATTCGAAATTCTTTGCCACCATCGGGCTGCTCTTTGCAAAACCGTGGCGCCTAACGAATGACTTCGTCGCTGGCAAACGGGTCTGCTACTTCCATCCGCTCCGCCTTTACCTGCTGGCGAGCATTCTGTTTTTCTTCGCCGTGAACCATTGGGCGAAATCGATTCATCTCCAGACCGGAAAGCTGACTCCCGAACAACGAACCGAGGTTGAAGAAACATTGAAGGAAAAGGATCTGCCGCCGGTCGCGCGTGCGGCGATGGAAAAAGCACTTAAAAATCAAAGTCCCGTTCCCGGTCCGCCCGCATCGCCCCAACAAATCGAATCACCTGTGCCAAAAGCCGAGGCAAGCACGAGCCCGAAAGAGGATGATTACGGTCCTTTGCTGCAGATTGACAACAAAGAACCGCACGATCGCCTCGGAAAATGGCTCGAGGCGCGAGCCAAGGAGAAAATCGGCGAGCATGGATCAAAGTCAGAGCTATTCCTGGCGACCTTATTTCAAAATCTGCCCTACATGATGCTTTGCTGCGTTCCGTTGTTCGCCCTGGTTTTGAAAATTCTCTACGTCCGTCGTCGCGTTTTTTACATCAACCACCTGATTTACGCGCTTCATATTCACTCATTTGCCTACGCTGGAATCATATCCATCATCTACGCGACCATTGGTTTGAACCGTGTTCCGGTCGGACCGCTGCGTGGCTGGATTATCGCCGCCCTCTGGATCGCATTCGCCATTCAGATTTTTCTGTCAATCCGCAAGGTGTATCGGCAAGGCTGGTTCTTCAGCATTTTCAAATTTTTCTTTGGCGGTTTCGTTTATTTGATTGTCCTTTGCTTCGCTTTGCTGGCGACCTTTTTCGTTACCATCGCCCTGCCATAAAACAATAGACAAGCGCAGCCGGCCGTAGCGCTATTGATTTAAAAGCTCTCTCGCCTTCGCCAGAGCCGTATCGATCTTGCCGGTGTCTGTTCCCCCGCCCTGCGCGCTTTCCGGCCTTCCACCACCCTTGCCGCCGATAATCGGCGCAATTTCCTGAACGATTTTGTTCGCCTGGAACTTTGACGTCATTTCTTTGGGAACCACCGCAACGAGCGACACTCGGCCATCTCTTGCACTCGCCAGAACGATCGGGCCTTTAAATTTTGATTTCAATGCATCAGCGACTGCTTGCAGCAATTTGCCATCGCCGTCTTCAATCCTGGCGACCAAAAACTTTTCCTTGCCATGTTTCTCGGTCAGTTCGTTCGCAATTATCGCGGCGCGACTTTGCAGCTGGGCCTCGTTCGCTTTGGACTCTTTCTTTTCCCATTCCCGAAGATCGTTTTCCAACTTTTCGAGTTGGGCCACGCGAACATCGATCTGTCTGAACATTGCATTCGTTTCGGTCTTCTCTTCGAAAACCGGCAACGGTGACAGATCGGATTTCTTTCGTTGCAGCATTTCGAATTTCTCCTGCTGGCGCTGCGCTTCGGTCTTCGCCCATTCACGCGCAGCATCGCCCGTCACCGCTTCGATTCGCCGCGTTCCAGCGGCGATTGCCTCCTCTTTCACAATTCGAAATGGGCCGATCTCGCCAGTCGATCTGACGTGCGTGCCGCCGCAAAGTTCCATCGAGTAACCGTTCAACATCTTTGGATCGCCGCCGATCTGGACCACGCGAACCAGATCACCGTACTTTTCTCCAAAAAATTGCTGAATGTCCGGGCGTTTATTCGCTTCCACGTACGGAATTTCTGCCCACGAGACCGG